>WASV01103792.1_pt1 | contig 23366 bp, 21 predicted proteins | sample 5698531 | NCBI WGS metagenome assembly WASV01 (sample SAMN11175559, study PRJNA528189) | sponge metagenome | isolation source: marine sponge | host: Myxilla | place: Antarctica: Western Antarctic Peninsula, King George Island | collected 2013-01 | reverse complement strand
CCGCATCAAGTGCGGTATGTGGTTGGTATTCACATATCGGGGTTGATATTCACATGTCGCATCGGTGCTAAGTTAGGTATGCGTTCCCACGCGGGAGCGTGGCAACGAGGTATATTCACATACCGCACTTGATCCGATATGTGAATACCAACCCCACCACCCCGTCAATCTTCGCTTGCCACCCCTCCAGCGTGTACGCTCCCGCCCGATGCATTATACTTTCACTGGATACATTAGACTCTCAACCTATCCAATTAGGTATATCAATCATCAAACGGAGGCTCCATCATGCGGATTAAATACAACGGGCGGCTTTCAACGAAGTGTCAGTTTTACCGTCCAATAAAGAATTTTACAAGCGGCCAGCACTGAACCACGTAGTGTGCCTGAAATTTTTGATTTGCCGATACGCTTGCGATACCGCACCGGGGATTCGACCACTGCGATGCCCAAGCGTGCCGCTTTGATTTGCATCTCGACAGTCCAGCCGTAATCACGGTCGACCATCTGCAGGCGGCGCAACGTGTCGGCGTGGATGCACCGCATTGGGCCGAGATCCGCATAGCGGACACCGTATAACAAGTAGATCATGTGACATGCGAGCCAATTTCCGAAGCGCTGATGCAATGGCAAAATCGGGGGGCGTACGCCGATGGCGAGATCGGCTTTGCCAGTGGCTACTGGCGCGACAACCTTTTCAAGGTCGCTTGGGTAGTCGCTGTAATCAGCATCCATGAAGGCGATCAAGTCGCCAATGGCGTGGCGAATACCCGCTTGGCACGCCGCCCCATAGCCGACATGCGACTCATACACAACTTTGGCACCGCATGCGCGTGCGATTTGGTCGGTGTGGTCGGTGGAGGCATTATCGACAACGATAATATGGTCGAAGAAGGGTGGAACTTCGCGCAAGACAAGCCCAATCGATTGGGCTTCGTTGCGTGCCGGGATGATTAGAGTGGCGACAAGTTTGCCAATCATGCATGCTCAACCATCATTCAACGACCAATCATAGAAGTAGTCATCTATTTGGTCGACTTGCTGCAGTTGTCGTTTTAGCGGTGGTTGTGCATATTTTCGGAGGTGTTCGAGGATTGCTGGTGTCGTTGTGCCAAAATCTTCGCTATACCATGTATACAGGCTCGAAACGACTAGAGTGTCGCCGACAAAGCGCGCGCCACGTGGATGGTTGATATAATCGATCGCATTGTTCTCGAGTACCGATTCGAGATTGTCACGGGTATATGCCCGAGGCTGCAAGTTGGGGCAGCCGATGGCGGCGCAATTGAAAGCATAATGCACGCGGGTATCTCCGAAGATTGGGCGTACAATGCGGTGTTCGATGTCGTCGAGGCTGAGCGTCGCACCTTCAACTACCACTAACGGCTCGCCCCAGGGACCTTTTTTTAGCCACTTGGGCCAGCCAAAGCCGATCTCGCGTATGCTGTTGACCGGGTAGTGGTCGAGGATGACGCGCACAGTTAGGGCGTTATACATATTAATCCAATACGCCAATTGCTCCATAGTGGACAGGCGCGTGACGATGGTTTGTTCCAGTTGCATCAGATAGGTGGTCAATGCGGTATAATCGGTTGCATCGACTATGCGGTATGCAAACCGATGGATACCATCCGGGCTCAAGCGAAGGTAGCGGGCTAATAAGTCGTCCAAAATTTGGTGGTCGACAACAACGGTCGAAGATGGGTCGTTTTGTTGCCAATGATCGAAGCCGGGGGCATCCGCGAAAGCAGACGTGGTCAAGGCTGTCACCAGCAGTAGCATGGCGATTGAGATTCGCCGTGATTGCCTAGCAAGCCTCAAGATAAGGGGGGCTGTCGAGTAGCACGGTGCTGAGCATGGTGTCGGGTGGCGATTCCAAGCAACGCAGTAACCATAAACGCAGTAATCGTAAACGCAGTAATCGTAAACTGCAGTAGTCATAACCCTTACACTACGGAAACAAAGATGACAAAAACTGTATATTGTGTTGTATTGAAACAGGAGGCGGAGGCGTTTGACACCCCACCCTATCCGGGCGAATTGGGGCAACGAGTAGTAGCGCATGTTTCCAAGCAGGGGTGGAATCAATGGTTGCAACGATTGACCGCGATTATTAACGAGAATGGGCTGAATACGACTGACCCGAAAACATTGGATTTGATCGAGAAACACATGCAAGGATTTTTCTTTGATGAAGGCGACTATGGAAAACTGCCTGCAGGATACCATGCGCAATGAGTAGGCGCATCCTCATGATTGATCATCACGAAAATCTGCAAGATGATCGCGTCTCGACCTACTTGACGAAATTAGGCTATGAATTGGATTGGTGCCGCCCGGCAATTGGCGACCCGTTACCCGATGCGGTCGGGGATTTGGCCGGATGTGTGGTCTATGGAGGGTTATATAATCTTGATGAAATTGATCGGTATCCATTTCTGCAAGCGGAGGCCGACTGGATTTTGAAGTGTCATGCGCATCAGCTCCCGTTGTTCGGCATTTGTCTCGGCGCACAGTTGATTGCACACGTTTTCGGTGGCAAGGTTACGCCGATGCCGGGTGGGCGGTGCGAATTTGGCTATTATCGCGTGACCCCAACCACGCAAGGCAAAAATTGGTTCCCCGAGCCGCTGTATCTTGCGCAGGCGCATTTTTATGAGATTGAACTACCGCCGACCGCAACGTTGATGGCGGTCGGTGAGGGGTGCATCAACCAGATGTTTCGTTGCGGTGAGTTTACCCATGCGGTGCAATTCCACCCGGAGGTTAGCGCAGAAATTTTTCGTCGATGGCAGGATACCGATTGGTCTTTTCACGGTGCTAAAGGGGCACAACCCCGCGAACAGCAAGATGCATTAGCGGCCGAGCACGATGCGGCACAACACCGCTGGATTACCAGTTTTCTCGATCAGTTGTTCGCCGATAACGAAGCGTCATAAAGTTTTGAGCCATACAATAAGTAAACCACCGCCCCCCCCGATGCCACCCAGTACATTGGTTTGAGTACGTCGATATCGTTATCAAAATAAAATAATGCGCACCCAAACAGCAAAAATGCGATAAAGATAGTCGCTTGCGAGTAATAGCTTTTTAACACTAAATAATGATGCCCCAATTGATGTTTCGCAATATCGTAAAAACGTTTGTTGACTGCCAGTCGAAAGAGCGTTGTATTGAAGATGATCAGCACCAAGCCGATATACAATAATTCCAACGAAGTGTGTTGATCGACGAGCGCGCGCAACGCCCATGAAATCATGTATAACAGCACGGCAACTTGGTAGACTCTTTTTTTACCGAGGCGATCGATAGTATTTTTTAACAGATAAAACAAAACGGCAAAAATAACCGCGAGCGACAGGATAATGATGCCGAGTTTGGTAAAACTTTCATGCGCGATCAAGAACAATGAAACTATCCAAAAAAAACTTTCCAAAAACAAATAAATCCCATCGAGAATAAAAAATGTTTTGGAACGATCTTTGTCTTTGAAGCGAATCGCCTGATATAAACTGACCGCTTTGGTTTTGGATAGCAGAGCAGGATATTGCGGTTTTTGAGCCATTACCAAGATGAAACCAATGATGGCGATGATCGCAGACAGTACAATAATGTGAGTGAAGCCGAATTTTTCGATGAGTAATCCGCCGAGCAAAATTCCAACTTGCAATAACGCACCGACGAACATCTGAAAGTTGCCGTATTTACGCCCAGAATTTTCGGGTTCGATGACTTCGAAGAAAAGTGCTCGTTGGGTCGTCCAGAAGACGCAGTTGTAGATGCCGTAACACAACCCCAGCCATGCAACCAGCGAAATATCGATGCCCGTGTTTAATAAAATGTGGACATTAAATAGTAATATGAGTTCCAGCAACAACGACAACGCAATCATCGATGTCAAATCGATTCTAACTCGCAATCGATCCCAGCCCCAAAGCCCGACACAAAACCCGAGCCCCGCCAGAGCGATAAAAATCGATAGCGTATCGAGATCATAGCCCAACTTCCACAGATACACCGGAAGAAAGAATGGAAAAATTCCGATGAGTAACGAGTGGGTGCCAAGATACAGATAGAAAACTCTCGCCATCCTTTAAAAAAGGTCCTTATCCGGAATATCAAGTTTTTCCAATTCGGCATAGTACTTCGACAGATCTTCAACTTTGCCGTAGCGAGGAGCGTGATGCATTTTTGTGTATGGGCGAGAGTTGACCTCGATGAAAATGCATTTTTGTTTTTGATAACTGATTTCGATGCCCTTTTCAAAAATCACATCGATGCCTAACACGTTGGCGTCGAACATGGATACGATATCGATGAATAATTTTTTGTTATCAGGGGCAATGGTATCCTCGGCAATCGTCTCGACTATGCCGCCGGTTGCCAGCGCAACACGAAAAAATAATTCGACATATTGCCCCTTTGCTGGTATTGAGTCAAAAGTTAGATTTTGTTTCTTCAAGTGTTGGCGCACCAATTTATTTTTTCTAATTTGATAAATGGTCATGTGCGTATTCATCCGTGCACGTATTTCATTTTCACAATCGATCAATGTAGCGACCGAGTCGGTGCCGTTGCCCGTAACAAACGGTGGATAACGGCGAATGACCGATATTAAATTATGATTAGTCGAAAGCACGCGGTAGTTTGCGCCCGCAAGGTATTGTTCGATGATAGTGATTGGCCACCACAATTTTGACCAAACAATTCCGTGCATGAGCTCGGAGAATTGATTGATCGGGAAATAACTGCCGCGCGAATAGCCGCTGACATTCGGCTTGATTACCACTGGAAAACCATGCTGTCTGGCGAATTGTTTTGCTTTACCCGGAAGCAAGAATGTCATGCCTTGTGCATGCGGCACACCATTGCGCTCGAATACCGTCCGCGATTGCGCCTTCGAACGACATCCACGCCGAACTTCAAGGGTGTTGTAATTGCTGCATCCGTGCATGTACCGCTCGCTGATCAAACGATATAACCACGCATTAAATGCTCTCATAGCATTGCTTTCAAGCGAGAAAGTAGTTTATTTCGGTTATACAGCATGGTCTTCAAAAACACCGGTTTATTGGGTATGCTCTTGTCACGATGCTTAGTAAGTTTTGCAAGTTGCAACATGTAGCCAAATATAATATGCATTTTTTGTTTGCGTGAATAGTGTTTATCTAACAGGTGAATCGGCATCGGTGCAAATAAGTTGATTTCAATGATAGAAAATTTTCCTTGCAACAAATCGTCGATGGAATCGGTGCGCACACCCAGCCGTGAGATTTTGAATGCCCCGATGCGACATATATATTGCCAAATCTGTTCGCGTTGTTGCTCAGAAAATGAGCCGGTGATTTCGACATAGCGAGTGTTTTTATTGTAGGCACTATTGATCGGATTGGCTTCAACATCGTTATGCACTTGGGTAACAGTGAGCACGGAATAACGTCCCGAATCCAAGTGATGCGATAACGAAAAAATCTCATATTCACTGCGCCCGGTTGCTCCTTCTTGAACCAAATATTTGACCCGTGAGCCTCGCACTTGCTCACGAATACCGAGCAATGTCGCGGCATCATCCGCACGATAAATGCCGGCAGCATTTTGCCCCCATTCCGGTTTAACAAAAACCGGGTAGCGTGCAGGCTTACGATCATCTTCAATGCAATATTGTGCCAGCCGCCATTGTGGTGGAAATAACTGATCGATATGTAGCTTCGAAAAAATACCTGCTTCGTCGTTAAAAAAACGAGAATTCAACTGAAAATATCTTGCCGGGCAAGCGACTACACGAACACAATACATGCAGTATACAACCACCATGAGGTAGGTTAAAAGCATGGTATTGCACGCCGGTTTTTTCGGTTTTATCTACGACGAGACGAGTTGATAAGAAATAGTACAACACCCAATATAAGAATTGAAGCGGCCGCGTAGAACAGCGACCCACCGTCGCTTTTGCCTTCGTGTAAAACCTCGACACCAAGCGGGGTAAACAGGTGAAAAAAGACGGCACCCGCCATGACTATCGCCGCCATTGCCCCACCGAGACGATGACATTTCTTCCGCGTGCAACAAGTTGGAACTGGTACACCAATTTTAGAGAGCAACCACAGAACCGCTGGCAATAATAAAACGATTGAAGTCAGCAACTCAAACATGCCGACGCCATAAGCCCCAAAATTGGTAAACAATACCCCATTAGTGGTACCGAGGACCCCACCCACCCAGTCACCAATGGTGCTGAAAATGTGTTGAGTGTCGGGATGTTGGGTAAATTTATATGGTAGCGATGTAAGGAATACCTTGCACGCCCACAGCGAAATTATCCAGCTTACAAGAGCTCGTACGGTGTTACTCATCGATAGGTTCCTATAGTGTATGGAATGCGCAAGTTTAGAGTTGATTTAGTTGATTTAAGAAGTGTTGATTTAAGAAGTGTTGGTTTAAGAAGTGTTGGTTTAAGAGTGTTGGTTTAAGAGTATGGCTTGGTTTAAGTAGGTATAAAATATGCCACATGGTTGTTAGCGTGGCTAAAGAATTATACCATGATTGCTATGTGATTAAAATAATCGTGCAATCCATTGACGTAGAAATTCTTTGCCATACCTATTATAATAGGCTATTCGGGGTTATTCCGGTATTCTTGGTATTCCGATTTTAGTATATTTTCGAAATAATATCACAATGGCAAAATTAGACATTCTGATTTACCCCGATCGGCGGTTAAGGCGGGTCGCGCAGCCGGTCACCAATTTTAACGCCGAACTTAAGAAATTGGTGGCGGATATGGCGGAAACAATGTATGCCGCACCCGGTATTGGCTTGGCTGCCGTGCAGGTTAATGTGCTAAAGCGTGTGGTCGTGATGGATGTTTCAGAAACCCACGATGACTTGCTGGTATTCATCAATCCCGAAGTATCCGAGCCAGAGGGAGAAGCCGAATTTGAAGAAGGCTGTCTGTCAGTGCCGGGGGTGTATGCCATGATCGAGCGCCCTGCACGAGTCAAAATCCGGGCTAATAATGTGTCCGGAGAACCGTTCGAGATGCTCGGCGATGGCATGTTATCAGTCTGCATTCAGCACGAAATCGATCATCTAAACGGTAAAATGTTTGTCGATTACTTGTCGCGCTTGAAACAAGACAGGGTTCGCAAAAAAATCAAAAAGAACCTCTCTCTCGATACGCCACAAGCCGCATAATCTGGCGGCTCTCTCCATGCACGTTGTTTTTGCAGGTACCCCAACATTTGCAATTCCTTGTCTTGAGACATTGCTGAATGCGGATTCGATCGAGCTGGTCGGTATTTATACGCAAGTCGACCGGCCCGCTGGACGTGGCCAAAAAACCCGCTCGAGCGCAGTCAAACAGTTTGCCCATGCACATCAGCTGGCAGTCTTTACCCCACTTTCATTTCAAGCATCCGAGGTCACGCAATTGCGTGCCTTGCGCCCGCATTTGATTGTAGTAGTAGCATATGGTTTGCTATTGCCACCTGAAGTGCTTTCGATCCCGCCACTTGGCTGCGTCAACTTACATGCCTCACTGTTACCCCGTTGGCGTGGGGCTGCACCGATTCAGCGTGCCATCGAAGCGGGTGATCGCACAAGCGGTATCAGTTTGATGCAAATGGATTCCACCCTGGATGGCGGGGCGATATTGGCACAAGCAAAAATACCGATCAGCGAGTGTGATACCAGCGGCAGTTTGCATGAAAATCTTGCCCAACTGGCTAGCCAGTTGCTGCGCGAACACTTGCCGGCAATCGTCGATCGTGCGTTACCTGCCATCCCTCAGCGACCAAGCGATGCCTGTTATGCCGCTAAAGCAACGAGAGCCGAAGCGATTATTAATTGGCGGTTGCAAGCGAGTGTATTGGCACGTAAAGTACGCGCATTTAACCCTTCGCCGGCAATGTATAGCAAACTAAAAGACACTCGCTTAAAAATATTATGCGCGGTTCATGAAGTGGGCGGTGGAGGCACTACGCCGGGTGAGATTGTGCGAGTCGATCGAAGCGGCATCGGGGTGACGACTGGGGGTGGTTGCTTAGTAATTACCAAAGTACAAAAAGCCGGTGGTAAAGCCATGCCAGTGGCAGCCTTGCTAAACGGTATGCGTATCGTACCGGGTATGCGATTCTCGCCTGCGGAGACATTGTGAAAGCGATCAATATGCACTTTGCGGCGGCACAAGCAACGATGAAAGTCGTCGACTCGTGCCAATCGCTTGACCAATCTATGAGCGAATATCTTGCCAGAATGCCACGCCATCGTACCTTGTTTTGCGAAATTTGTTACGGTGCGTGCCGATACTATTATTATTTCGATGCGGTGCTTATGCAATTATTGCAAAAACCGATCAAAGCCAACGCGCGCGTCGTGCATTTTATCTTGATAAACGCTTGCTATCAACTTGTGTATATGCGAACGCCAGATTATGCGGTTGTCGATCAAAGCGTTGAAGCGGTCAAAGGTAGTCACTTTGGATGGGCAGAAAAAGTAATCAATGGCGTATTGCGTAATTTTTTGAAACACCGCGATCGTTTGGATGCGGGTATTTCCTCCGCCGCGCGCCACGCTTTCCCAGAGTGGCTCTATCGTGAAGTCGATACTCATTGGCACAGTCATTGCGAAAAAATCCTCACCGCTAGCAATAAAAAGCCGCCTCTCGACCTGCGCGTCAATCGCTTGAAAACTAGCCGCCATGCGTATCTCGATCAGTTGGCATGTGCCGGCATCAAAGCAAAGCCCAGCAAGTGTTGCGCATGGGGAGTGACATTAAACGAACCCATGTCGGTTGAACAAATACCCGGCTTTGACTGCGGGCTCGTATCGGTACAAGATGAATCGGCACAACTGACGGAGTCTGTATTACCGATGGCGGCCGGCGAGCGAGTGCTCGACGGGTGCGCCGCACCGGGTGGCAAGACTGGCTTGCTAATCGAGGCACAACCCGAGCTCGCCGAGTTGGTTGCCGTCGATCGCCCCGAACGCATTCATTTACCACGCCAGAATATCGTCCGTTTAGGCATTGGGAATGCCAACATCACCTTGAAAGCGGCAACCCTGACTGCTCCTGAAACTTGGTGGGACGGCACGCCATTCGATCAAATTTTGCTCGATGTGCCCTGCAGTGGTAGCGGCGTTATTCGCCGTCATCCCGACATCAAACACCGCCGAAAACCGGAGGATATTGCTAAATTTTCAAGGCAGCAGCTGGAATTGCTACAAGCGGTATGGCCAATGATGATCAATGGTGGTGCACTGGTCTATATTACTTGCTCGATCTTGCCGATGGAGAACGATGCAGTGATCAAAGAATTTATTCGCATGCAACCTGAAGCGAGACCACAATCGCTGCACGCACCCGATGGGATCACCACTCAATATGGTAAGCAACGCCTGCCCGGCGTCCATTCGGGAGACGGCTTTTATTATTGCCGATTAGAACGTGTAGTGAACTCAATCCCTCACTAGGAGACAACGGAAACAAGATGAAAATTATCATTCTCGGTGCAGGGCAAGTTGGCTTGTCGATCGCTGAAATTCTGTCACGCGAAGGAAACGATATTACGCTAGTCGATCATGACTCGCAAATATTGGAAAATTTGCAAAGTCGTCTCGATATTCGCACAGTCACCGGACATGCTTCCTCACCGACCGTACTCGAACGCGCCAATGCCGAGGATGTCGATTTAGTGCTGGCGGTAACCAACAGCGACGAAGTCAATATGATCGCTTGTCAAGTCGCGCATTCTTTATTCAATACCCCGACCAAAATCGCGCGAGTGCGTTCGCCCGCTTATCTGGAACATACCGATCTATTCCGCAACGGCGCGATCCCCATCGATGTCATCATCAACCCAGAACAAATAGTCACCAATCAAATCCAACGCCTGATCGAATATCCAGGCGCATTGCAAGTCATCGATTTCGTCGGTGGCAAAGTTCGACTCGTGGGTCTGCGGGCATACCATGACGGTGCGCTGGTCGGACAACAGTTACGCGAGTTAGGCAACCATCTTCCGCTCATCAATACCCGTGTAGTGGCTATCTATCGCGGAGAGCGCGCTATCATCCCGACCGGCAAAACGGTCATTGAAGTGGACGACGAAGTGTTTTTTATCGCTACCCGGGATGATATTCGTAGCGTGATGAAAGAGCTACGGAAGATCGAGCCGGTCGGTACACGCGCGATGATCGCCGGTGCCGGTAACATCGGTTTTCATTTAGCGCAGTCGCTCGAACAAAAAGGTTTCCAAGTGAAACTCATTGAGCCTAACCCGGAACGTGCGCAGTTAGTCTCGGAAAAACTGGGTGACAATACCGTAGTGCTCAAAGGCGATGCGGCCGATGAGGAGTTATTACGGCAGGAAAATATTGAGACGATGGGATTATTCTGCGCAGTTACGAATGAAGATGAAACCAACATTTTATCTGCAATGCTTGCCAAACGACTCGGCGTGCATCGTGCGATGGCGTTGGTTAATCGCTCGGCGTATATCGATTTGATCGAGAGCAGTGTACTCGATATAGCGATTTCACCACGCCTTGCTACCGTCAGCGCGCTGTTATCGCATGTGCGTCGCGGCGATGTCAAGGTTGCACACTCGCTCAGACGTGGAGTTGCCGAAGTTATCGAAGCAGTCGCTCACGGCGACCGCAAAACCTCAAAAATTGTCGACCGCAGATTAGCCGATATTAAACTCCCGGATAATGCTTTCATCAGTGCAATTATGCGCGAAGATGCGTTGTTGCAATTTGATGATGATAGCGTTATTCGAGAAAATGATCACCTAATCATGTTTGTGACCGATAAGCGCCGTATCCCGGATGTCGAAAAACTCTTTCAAGTATCCGCGACATTTTTTTAAGCCTCCACCCACCGTAAATTATTTGAAATGCACACAAAAGTTGTCCTGAAAGTGCTCGGGGCGTTATTGCTGTTATTCAGCTTCACGCTTCTTCCACCCATTGCAATTTCGTGGTTCACCGAAGACGGTGCGCTCATGGTGTTCTTGCCGGTGCTCATAATCAACCTGATGTTAGGCGCCGTTTGCTGGTTTCCGCTACGCCATTATTCCGGGGAGATCCGCTTGCAGGATGGCTTTATGGTGGTTGTATTATTTTGGCTCAGCTTGTCGGCAATGGGGTCAGTGCCGCTGTTTTTGCTCGATCACCCAGCCCTTAGCATCGTCGATGCACTATTTGAATCCATGTCAGGCTTGACCACCACCGGTGCCACCATATTGCAGACCATCGATGGGTTACCGCTATCGATCCTCTACTATCGTCAACAACTGCAATGGTTGGGTGGCATGGGGCTTGTGGTGTTAGCAGTGGCGGTTATGCCGATGCTCGGTGTAGGTGGCATGCAACTCTATCGAGCCGAGACTTCAGGGCTTATTAAACGTAACAAACTGACGCCGCGGATTACCGAGACCGCCAAAGAATTGTGGTATATCTATGTCATCCTCACGACGCTCTGTGCAGTTTGTTATTACATCGCTGGCATGACCGTGTTCGATGCCATCGGCCATGCTTTCTCGACCATTTCTATTGGCGGTTTCTCGACCCATGCAGCCAATCTTGGCTATTTCGACAGCCCCTCGATCAACTTCGTCGCCATCGTCTTCATGCTCCTCGCTGGGTTGAATTTTGCGCTACATTTCACTGTCTTTCGCACGCATAATTTGGCACTCTATCTGCGCGACCCCGAAGCCAAAGTGTATTTCACGCTGATATTGGTGCTGTTCCTCGTGGTCTCCACTATGTTGTTGCACCATCGGGGTTTTGACCAATTTGGCGAACACGTAATGCAAGCGGCAGTCCAAGTCGTTTCGATTGCGACCACAACCGGATTCACCACCACTGATTTCTCGGCATGGCCAACCTTTGTTCCTGTCATGTTAATGCTCGCAAGTATCGCCGGTGGCTGTGCTGGCTCAACCGCAGGTGGAATGAAAATTATCCGGATCATCCTGCTGTATAAACAAGGCACGCGCGAAATGTCAAAACTTGTGCATCCGAATGCTTTACTACCCATTAAATTGGGCGGTAGCCCGGTGCCCGAAAATGTCATCAGTGCAGTCTGGGGTTTTTTCTCCCTCTACATACTGAGCTATCTTTTCTTGGTACTATTGATGTTAGCCAGCGGAAACGACTTAACAACGGCATTTTCAGCAGTAACCGCGTGCCTAAACAATCTCGGGCCAGGGCTCGGTGCAGTTACGAATAACTATGCCACACTTGGCGATATGGATAAAATCGTGCTGACCTTTGCTATGTTGCTCGGTCGTCTTGAATTATTTGCGTTGTTGGTATTGTTTACACCCGTTTTTTGGAAAGGGTGAGTTTAGAGCGGGTGAGTTTAGAGCGGGTGAGTTTAGAGCGGGTGGTTTAGAAAGATGAGTATCGCTCCAACGGTTATGCTTTTTTCATTATAAAATGAAATATGCCGTCGGCTTCGTAAGACTCCAATAACTCATTTCCAGTTTGCAACGAAAACCCCTCAAAATCTCCGACCGCACCGGGGTCAGTGGCGACGACTTTAAGGGTTTCGCCGGACTGCATTCCATTTAAGGTTTTTTTGACGCGCAGAATTGGTAGCGGGCAGCTCAATCCGCACACATCGAGTTCCTGACTAGTTTCTACCATTAGTTTTGACCTGATCAATAGGGAAGATATATGATGCTAGAATGTTATATGATGTTAAACAATAGGCTGTTAACAGTAGTCACTGTACATTATTTTGCGCGTGATTTATAAAAAATTAGATGTTTTCCATAAAATGAATAGCATTCTAAGTAAATCCTTTCGGTTGGGCTGTTGTACCTATCTGCGACTATTGATTGCCGCAGTATTGTTGCAATACTGGCTTGTTGCGAGCGCGGATGATGGCGATCAATTGCCAGAACTGGGCGATAGTGATACACAGATTTTTACCCCCAATCAGGAGAAAGAAGTAGGCCAGCAATTTGTCCGCCAGCTGCTCGCTGCTATCGACTATATCGACGACCCTGAGTTAAATGCTTATCTCAACCGACTCGGCACGAGGGTAGCAAAAAAAGCGACACTGCGCGGCACTAAAATCACAGTATATCTAATCAAGGATTCGGTTTTGAATGCCTTTGCGGTGCCTGGTGGGCACATCACTTTTCACACCGGGTTAGTCTTGGCTACGGCCGATGAAAGCGAGCTTGCATCGGTGATGGCGCACGAGATTGCACACATTAGTCAGCGCCACTTGCCGCGCCTGCTAGCCAAAAAAGAAGCCGGCAAATTGCCAGCGGCGGCGGCGGTTATCGGGTCGATATTAATCGGCGGGAAGGAAGGGGTAGCCGGGTTGACATTAGCCAATGCCTCACTATTAGCACGGGAGCTGTCATTCTCCCGAGAGTTTGAACGGGAAGCAGATTCGATCGGTATTCGTTTGCTAAATCATGCCGGGTTTGATTCGTCCGCCATGGCACGGTTTTTCTATACCCTCGACCGATACGCAGATCATAGAGAGGAAGTTCCAGAATTTTTGCGCACCCACCCACTTTCCTTCACGCGAATTGCAGAAGCGGAAAACCGTTCTGGGCTATATCCAGGTAAAGAATACCAATCCAATCGTAAATTTTATTTTGCTAAAGCGAAAATTCGCGCCTTATATACCTCTCGTCATGACAATGTGATCGCTCAATTTGCTAGCGAGATCGAAAAAAACTCGGGTGACCAAAAAGATGCGGCGATTTATGGTACAGCATTGATTCAAATGAAAGAAAGGATGGTTGATGAAGCTCGTGCTACGTTGAAACCACTACTTGCCGCATACCCTGATGAAGTTCCGATTCAGTTGGCGCAGGCAGCAATCGAGCAGGCTGCCGAAGAGCTAGACACGGCAATCTCAAGATATAAAAGCCTGGTCGACGAGCATCCGGATTTACTCTATTTGAATTACTATTATATTGAGGCATCGCTAGCGAACGAAGATGCCGAGAAAGCAAAACGCGCGGTCCGACATCAATTACGTCGTCACAAAGATATGTATCTGTTATATCCATTGTTATCCCGGAGCAATGGCAAACTGGGCTTGCTTGCTGAAGCCCATCAGGCGACTGCCGAATATCATGTTGCATTGGGTGATTATACTTCGGCCATCGAATCACTAAAAAATGCGTTGCGAGAAGCCTCGGAGGAAGAGGGTTATTTGTATCAAAGTATCAATGCTCGACTGATGGAACTGGAAGGTATTCTAGAGCTGAAGCAGCTTCGTGCGACGCCGGGCTGAACGGCTTAATCGCCAAGTTTGGGGGGTGCTACCCGACGGGATGTGGTTCGCTCGGGCGTAGTGGCAATGCCGTAGATAAGTTCGAAAGTGATCGCAAGCGGTTGTCCGGGTGCGCGCATGTTATCGAGGGCTTTGTCAAAACGCTGGAATCGGTTTTTTCCGGTGAGCGTTTTGCGGCGTGTTGGCAAGATATTGACAAAGCCCTCGGTGCGCAGGTCAGCGTACAACATAGCGGTGGTTGGGTATTCGACCGTCATCCGGTCGACATCCAATACCGGATTGACGAAACCGTGTTTTATCAATAGGTCACCAATTAAGTGCATATCGATAAACGGATGTACATGCGGAAATTCATCGTTCGGTTGCCATGCTCGATGAACTTGTTCGAGCGTATCGGGACCCAACGTGCAAAACAGCAAGACGCCGCCGGGGCGAAGCACGTGCAATGCTTTTTCCAGAACAACTTCGATATCTAGCCAAGCAAGTTGTAAGCAGATGACCATGCCGTTGATACTGTGTTCGGTATTCGGCTGAAAATATTGCTCATCCGCCAGCCAGTCGAGCAAGGAGATTATTTGTAGATCACTGCTCTCATCAACTTGAAAGTCTGTTGGGGTAGAACCCAGAAACAGTAGCTGATCGGTGCTCGGTGCTGGCTCGGGGCGAGTGCTTTGCCATCTTTCTTGCAGTTCACCGCAGGTGACAAGGAGTAAGTCATACAACCCGCAGCCGCTATTCGCGTAGCGCGATTTGATGAGCGGAATTTGCTGTAAATCAAGATGCATTGAAAGGAGTCTGAAATGAAAATACCAATGGAATTATTCGATACACTGCTCGCTGCCATGTTACCCGAACGTTGCCTACTCTGTACAGAACGTATACAGCAGCCGTTTTGCATCGACTGTATGCAATTATTGCCATGGATTGCAATCGGGTGCGAAATCTGCGGCGCGCAATTATCTGAAGTTGGTGTCTGCGGCCGCTGCCAAGCGCAACCACCTTATTATGACAATGTCATCATCCCATTCCAATACCGATCACCGATCGCCGAGCAAATTCAGCGGCTGAAATATAATCGGAAATTGCGCTATGCAAGCCCACTTGCAGCGATGATCCTCCAGCGTGTATGGAAAAGCCCGCAACCTCCGCCTCAGGTATTGATCCCGATGCCACTACACCGCCACCGCCTGCGACAACGCGGCTTCAATCAAGCGTTAGAAATTGCTAAGCCCATTGGCAACCAGCTTGGCATCGAAGTTAATTACTCTTTACTCGCACGTATCAAAAACACCGCATCGCAAACTGGCCTCAACGTAAAACAGCGGCACAAAAATGTGCGCGGGGCTTTTCAAGTAATGAGACCCATCACCATGAAGCATGTTGCACTGATCGACGATGTAGTGACTAGCGGCAACACAGTCAATACCGCCGCACGAGCACTAAAACGGGCCGGGGTGAAAACCGTAAGCGTCTGGGCGGTGGCGAGAACTTGAGCCCGATGGAGGTGGTATCATCAAGAATGCCGTCAGGAAAGAGTAAACGCTCCACCCGTGTACTCTACTTTGATGGTATCACCATGATCAAATTTTTTCTCAAGAATGTTTTTCGCTAATTGATTTTCAATTTCTCTTTGGATGGCACGGCGTAGCGGGCGCGCACCGAACACTGGGTCGAAACCAGATTCCGCGATCTTGCACAACGCCCGATCGGTAACTACTAGGCGCATATCGTGCGTTGCAAGTCGTGTACGAAGATGGTCGAGTTGGATTTGTGCAATTTGTTTGATCTGTTCTTCCCGCAACGGGTGAAATACTACCAAATCATCGATTCGGTTGATAAATTCCGGGCGAAAATGGCTCGCAACTACCGAAAGCACCATGCTTTTCATGTCGTCATAACTACTTTCGCTTTGTTCCCGAATCATCTGCGAACCCAAGTTGGAGGTCATGATAATCACCGTATTGCGAAAATCTACAGTGCGCCCGTGCCCATCGGTCAGACGTCCATCATCCAACACTTGTAGCAACACATTGAACACATCCGGATGGGCTTTTTCCACCTCGTCTAACAAGATGACCGAATAGGGTCGGCGGCGCACCGCTTCAGTCAAATATCCCCCTTCTTCGTAGCCAACATAGCCTGGCGGGGCACCGATCATGCGCGCTACCGAATGCTTTTCCATAAACTCCGACATATCAATGCGGATCAAAGATTGCTCGGTATCAAACAGAAATTCTGCAAGCGACTTGCTCAATTCAGTTTTGCCAACACCCGTTGGCCCAAGAAACAAGAATGAGCCATATGGACGGTTTGGATCCGACAATGCCGCCCTCGATCGACGAATCGCGTTTGCAACCGCCACAATGCCCTCTTCCTGTCCAACCACCCGACGGCGCAAACTTTCTTCCATCTGGAGCAATTTTTCCTGTTCGCCGGCGAGCATTTTAGCAACCGGTATGCCACTCCAACGGGCTACTACTTCGGCAATTTCGTCGGCATTGACGCGATTGCGGAGTAATTTCATTTCACGGTGCTCGGTTTGATTAGTGGCTTCGAGTTGTTTTTCGAGTTCGGGAATCGTGCCGTATTGCAATTCCGACATGCGCGTCAAGTCGCTGGCACGCCTTGCCGCTTCGAATTCGGTGCGCGCACGTTCCAATGCTTCTTTGACATGCTGGCTACCTTGCACCGCAGATTTCTCCACATTCCAAATTTCCTCAAGGTCGGCGTATTCCTTCTCCAACCGTTTGATTTCGGCTTGCAAGTCAGCGCGACGTTTGGCTGAGGCCGCATCGCTTTCCTTTTTAAGTGCTTCACGTTCCATTTTGAGTTGAATCAAGCGGCGTTCGAGGCGATCCATCGATTCCGGCTTCGAATCGATTTCCATGCGGATACGACTGGCCGCTTCGTCGATCAAATCGATGGCTTTGTCGGGTAAATTTCGATCGGTAATGTAACGATGCGACAAGGTGACTGCCGAAACGATAGCCGGGTCGGTGATATCCACTCCATGATGAACTTCATAACGCCCTTTCAAACCGCGCAGGATCGCAATGGCATCCTCGACATTGGGCTCATCGACCAATATTTTTTGAAAACGCCGCGCAAACGCCGCATCTTTTTCGATATGCATACGGTATTCATCCAGTGTGGTCGCACCAACACAATGCAATTCGCCGCGTGCCAATGCCGGTTTCAACATATTACCGGCATCCATCGAACCTTCAGATTTACCGGCACCCACCACGGTATGTAATTCATCGATAAACAAAATGACTCGCCCCTCTTGGCGAATTAAATCGTTCAACAACGCCTTCAATCGTTCCTCAAATTCACCGCGATATTTCGTGCCGGCTAAAAGCGCACCCAAATCGAGCGACCTCACGCATTTGTTTTTAACACCGTCAGGGACTTCACCGTTGACAATGCGTTGCGCCAGACCTTCAATAATAGCGGTCTTGCCGACACCGGGCGGGCCAATCAACACGGGATTATTTTTGGTGCGACGTTGCAGTACCTGAATGGTGTGTCGAATTTCGTCATCACGACCAATCACCGGATCGATTTTTCCTTGTTCAGCAAGTGCGGTGATGTCAATCGTGTATTTTTCCAACGCCTGACGTTGCTCTTCCGCATTCGGGTCATCCACACGCCGACCGCCACGCACCCTTTCGATGGCCGCATCAATACCGTTTTTGTCGGCCCCGGCTGCGCGCAAAATTGTACCTAGTTTGCCACGCTCATCGACCGCCGCACGCACAAATAATTCACTTGCGATATATTGATCCCCGCGCTCCTGCGCAAGTTTGTCGGTCACATTTAGCAATTTGTTAAGGTCATTCGAAATATGCACCTCGCCCTGATTTCCGGTGACCGTCGGCAACTTTGCCAACTCGCTCTCCAATTCTTGTCGCAAACGTTTGACATCGACATCACACGTTAAGAGCAGGTGATGCTCCGCGCGTCCATCCTGATCAAGCATAGCCGCCATCAAATGCAAAGGCTCGATAAACTGATGGTCACGCCCGACCGCCAGACTTTGCGCATCGGCAAATGCCGATTGAAAATTTGCTGTTAATTTATCTAAACGCATGGTTCGAAACGCATGGCTTGTATTAAATAGGAATATTCATAATATAATGGGGCTTCGGTGCGAATATTCAAGCGATCGGGCTTCGATGCACTCGCAGGGTTGCTCAAATTCTCGGGCTATCTTGCAGAATTTTGCTTCGCAAACAGTCTCGAGCACACTCGCAATAGTTAGCCGGTAGATGTTTCCGCTTGCCGTTTTGAAAGGCGTTTCGCCTGCGCATCTGGTTTCCGCGCGATGCTCATCTCGCCAAATAAAACTTGTTTTAGGAAGCGAAATGAAAATTGGAGTAAGCGGTCTTCGTCTGCGGTTAATTCTTCCTGCTCGGCTGCCGAGAGATCGAAAACATCAGTGAAGCCAGAGCTTTGGATGAATTTGCGAAAATTGTCCATGTCATAACTGCACATGTCGAATAACTGCAACGAACGCGCGCTCGGTTTTCCAACGGTCGGACCAGACGAACGTTTTTTTAAGATAATGTCGCGCCATTCATAATTCATTTCATCGTATTTTTCGATACCCTGCTCGCGGCGGTACTCCGCGACGGTAAGCGTTCTTGGCTCGTCGTGCCCTTTACAATGATCTTCTTTGACGATGAAATAAATGTCATCAACTTTGGGGCTGGCTACCGCACGCATGCCCATCGAACCGAGCGCGTAATAGCGACATGCTGCCGGGCGGTCTTCATACACGCCACAGCCTTCGGCTTGCAAAAATACGCATTCGGTACTGCCGGGTTTGGTGCTCATTTTCAATCCCGGCATTTCGTGGGCATCCATCGGAAAAGGTATCGTATAGCGGTTGACCCATTCAGATGAAGTCAGCCCGGCACGGCGTTTGAGACGTAAGACATCATATGGTGTCAGCGTGATGTCGATGTTCTTGCAACAAGCATTGAAGCACGACACCCCTTTGTGGCAGTTAAACTGAATTTCACTATCCAGCCGAAGCTCAATCGGCTGCACCGGGCTTTGCAATGGGATTTCATGCTTGCTATGTTGTGATGTGTCTTCTGTCATCTTTATGCTTACGCACCCTCTTTTGTCTCTGTTTTGCAGGTAATTTCGAATACTCGCCTATTTGGGGTAAAATCAAGGATTTATACTTTATCTTATATCGAATAACCGCCACGAAGCGACTGACACTTGATTTCCATTAGTACATTTTTCATTAACAGACGCTCTATTAACAGATATTCTATTAACAGATGCTCCATTAATAAAGGGTATACACCATTGAAGCACTCTCACTCTCACTCTCACCCTCACCCACTTCGCGCCGAGTTTTGTCATGAACATTGAGGTCATTATTCTCACCGCCGGCAACGGTACACGCATGCGTTCGACCCTCCCGAAAGTATTACACACCGTGGGTGGTAAACCGATGTTAGCACATGTCATCGAGACGGCCGCCACCCTTGTGCCGACGAAAATCCATGTGGTTGTCGGCTCGCAAAGCGATGTGGTGCAGTCGGTCATCGAGCACACCTTGCAGGCGCGTAATCAGCAATTAACCGAGGGCATGCTCGAAATTAACTTTTCCGACATTCGCTGGATTCACCAACATGAAGCACTTGGTAGTGGACATGCGGCACAGCAAGCGATGTCCGCGGTCGGGCGAACTGCGGCTACCGTGCTGTTTTTATATGGTGATGTTCCATTGCTTAGTGCGCGTACATTGAAACCGATGCTGGCTGAAAGCGGCTCCATTCAATTGCTGACCTCCATCCAAAAAGACCCCAGTGGATTGGGTAGAATCGCGCGCGATAAACGCGGTTGCGTGACCCACATTGTAGAGGAGAAGGACGCCGACGAAGCGCAGAAGAAAATTTGCGAATGCAATATCGGTGTAATCGCCGGTCCGGCCGCCCAAATTGAAGCCGGGCTCGCCAAACTTGATACCAACAACGCCCAAAACGAATTTTACCTGACCGACATCATCGGGCATGCAGTTGCCGCCGGCATCGAGGTAATTACACACCACCCCGAAACTATCGAAGAGACATCGGGTGTAAACTCGCAAGCTGATCTTGCCCAGGTGGAGCGCATTTTCCAACATGCCCAAGCGCGTAAATTACTCAAACAAGGTGTACGCTTGCTCGATCCGGCGCGCTTCGATGTTCGTGGGCAGTGTCAATTTGGGCTCGATTGTGTGGTCGATGCCAATGTTATTTTAGAGGGGAATGTCCGCATCGGCAATCGTTGCAAGATCGGGGCAAACAGCATCATCCGTAATAGTCGAATAGGCGATGACAGCATCATCGAGAGCCACTGCGTGATTGATAATGCTGTGCTCGGTGCACGCTGTATTGTTGGCCCGTTCGCACGACTTCGCCCACAGACGGAGCTCACCGATGAAGTGCGCATCGGCAATTTTGTTGAAGTAAAAAAAAGCCGTATCGATATGGGTTCCAAAGTCAATCATCTCAGTTATATCGGTGACAGTGAAATCGGCAAGGGCGTCAATGTTGGTGCTGGGGTGATCACCTGCAATTATGACGGTGTACGCAAACACCAAACCATCATCGGCGATGATGCCTTCATCGGCTCGAACAGCGAACTTGTGGCGCCGCTTTCTATCGGTGCTGGCGCTACAATTGGTGCCGGGTCGACCATCAGCAAAGATGTCGCCAAGCAAACCTTAGCGGTCGCTCGGGGACGACAGACCACCGTGGAAAACTGGCGCCGATCGCGCGACAAGTAAGTGACGCAACAGCCTCCATTGTGCTATTATTAATCGGCGGTAGTGTGGTGTCTAATGTATGGATGACCATTGGACATGCCCACGCTAACACGCGTCACCCGTAAAGACGGCGATATGAGAACATAACATGTGCGGAATAGTCGGCGCGGTTAGCAAGCGAAATGTATTGCCAATTTTGTTGGACGGGTTGAAACGGCTCGAATATCGCGGCTATGATTCCGCCGGTATCGCCGTTATCGATAATGCGCAACAAATGTGCCGCGTGCGGAGTGTCGGGCGTGTTGCCCAATTGGAGCGTGCGCTATCAAATTCCACCTCCATGACCGGAACAACCGGCATCGCCCATACCCGCTGGGCAACCCACGGACCACCAACTGAGTTGAACGCCCACCCCCATATTAGCGGCGGTTCGCTTGCACTGGTATGCAACGGCATCATCGAAAACCACGAAGCATTGCGCACCGCACAGATGGCGAAAGGAGTTACATATACCTCGCAAACTGATACCGAAGTGGTGATCACCGAGATTTACCGCCACATTCGCAGAGGAGTTAGCCTGCTCGATGCGGTCAAGGCGACGGTCAAAATATTGGAAGGTGCATATGCGATCGGTGTGATCAGTGCCGACGAACCCAACCGCTTGATCGGTGCCCGTCGTGGTTCGCCGCTAGTCATTGGGATTGGTGAAGACGAAACCTTTATCGCCTCCGATATGTCTGCGTTAGTTGCGGTCACACGCGACTTTTTTGTGTTGGAAGATGGCGACATCGTCGACATCGACGGTGCCAACATTACTATCTTCGACCAATCCGGGCACCCGCAACAACGGGTTCGGCGTATATCCTCATTATCGGCCGATTCCATCGAGCTCGGCGATTACCGCCACTATATGCTCAAAGAGATCCACGAACAGGGCGCGGCGATTGCAAACACATTGGAAGGTAGGATAACTGGGGCACGCCTGCTCGAAGAATCTTTTGGCGTCGAAGCACCCGCGATTTTTGATCAAATCAACGCCGTTCAAATCATCGCTTGCGGTACCAGTTATCACGCCGGCATGGTCGCCGCATATTGGTTTGAACGTTACGGCGTGCCATGTCGAGTCGAGATTGCCAGCGAATTTCGCTCGCGCATTCACGCACCTCCGGAGTGTGGTCTGGTCGTTACCTTGTCACAATCAGGCGAAACCATCGACACCCTGTCGGCACTTGAAGTCGCCAAACAACAAGGGTTCAAGCATAGCCTAACGATCTGCAACTCACCGGAGAGCTCGCTGGTGCGCGCATCGGATTTGGTCTTGATGACGCATGCCGGAATAGAAATCGGCGTGGCATCGACCAAAGCGTTCACCACCCAACTTGCCGCATTACGGTTGTTGGTGATTGCCTTAGGGCGACGTTTTAAGATGACCGAGGACGAGGAAGCCCACTTGATTTCTCAGTTGCGCGAATTGCCCGCCAAAATTGAAAAAGCGATCGCACTCGAACCAATCATCGCCGAGATTGCCGAACAGTTTGCCGACAAACAACACGCATTGTTTCTTGGGCGGGGGGCACACTACCCAATTGCGATGGAAGGCGCGCTCAAGCTCAAAGAAATCTCGTATATCCACGCCGAAGCCTATCCCGCGGGAGAGCTCAAACACGGGCCACTTGCGTTGGTTGATGATGGAATGCCAATCGTGTCGGTCGCCCCCAATGACCGCTTGCTCAACAAACTCAAAGCCAACTTCGAAGAAGTGCGCGCGCGCGGTGCGCAATTAATCGTGTTCGCCGATCCGGCCTCGAAGATCAGCCCGCAGGATAATGTTCAAGTGATCGACATTGCGCCGGTAGACAACTCAATGGCGCCGATTATTTATACCATTCCATTGCAACTGCTCGCCTATCATGTCGCGCTGATCAAAGGAACAGATGTCGACAAGCCGCGTAACTTAGCGAAGTCGGTGACGGTGGAATAGCGGGGTTCGCTGGTAAATCATCGACCAAACCCAACACAGAAATCCACCCAGTTTTACATCCACACCCTACCCTGCCGGTATTCATGCGGGCGTTGAGACCGCAAACGGATAAAAGATTTTCTCGTTCCCACGCTCCCGCGTGGGAATGCCTACGGCGGCTAAGCAATGGGTAGAAGTCGCTACAAAATTTCTATCGAAAGACGGCTTGAAAGTCTATGCCTATGTTGTGTTGGAAAACCATTGCCATCTTGTCGTACAAAGCAAGGCGTTGGAGAACCCCCTCCCAGCCTCCCCCTGACAAGGGGGATTGAGGGGGTTTGCTGATAAATCAGGCGGGAGCAAAC
>WASV01024380.1_pt1 | contig 23383 bp, 18 predicted proteins | sample 5698531 | NCBI WGS metagenome assembly WASV01 (sample SAMN11175559, study PRJNA528189) | sponge metagenome | isolation source: marine sponge | host: Myxilla | place: Antarctica: Western Antarctic Peninsula, King George Island | collected 2013-01 | reverse complement strand
CGCTGTTAAAAAATAAAATTCAATCCCCCGGTTTGCTAATCGCGTTAATTTTTACCGCTTTTTGCGGGAGTCTGCTGGCGGTGTACGTGGATGTTGATGGAAGTACCGGCGAATCAATAAGGCAAAAATATATGGGTTACGCTTTAATTTTCGCGGGTGTGTTCTTTGCAGCGTTATATGTTGTTGTGTCCGTAAAATTAATTAAACATTACAAGCCCGTTGTTTTATTAACCGGTCAATTAAGTTTCTGCACGTTGCTTGCCATTGTTTTTATTGCACCGTTTACAGATTTCAAATCAACTGATGCGACAACATTTTTGCTTGCCATACTGTCAGGGATTTTGCAATACTATATTGCTTTTTGCTGTTATCTTGTCGCGTTAAAATGGATCAAAATACACACTGCCGGTGCGTTGCTTTATTTAATTCCGGTTTTCGGCATCGTTTTTGCCGGTATTTTCCTAAACGAAGTCGTCACCCCGGTGCAACTTTTCGGGGTGCTGCTGGTGTTAGCTTCTTTGCTTGGGTTAAACTATCGTTATGAACGGGAATCGCCAACCAACACAACAGTTTGAGGAAAAACAACCTGATATTATTATGACCATCTACTTAAAAAAGCACCAAATCCCCCACCACCGGTGAAATAGATTCTTTCCCTGCCAAACTATTCAATAATTTTTTCGCTGGAAGCCAGTTCGTCTTCTAAATATTCATCGCATCAACATAAATCTTTATAAAAGATAGCCCAAGTATACCGTGTGATCTCTCCGTACGATCATAAGGGCTCGAGTCATCTCTAAAAATCTTTGGGGCGATACACCGGACGCCACTTTTTTAAGATTGGAGGCTTCCCATGCACAGCAATATTAATTCGTGTTGGCACGTTGGTGAGAGATAATAGAGCCACGCTGATCTGCACCGAGGGCAACGAATGCACCGCGATTCCGGCGGGCAACTTCACGCATCAACACGGCGAACCGATCTGGCACATGATCTATCCCCAGAAAACCGATACCATGAATACGGGCAAGCGGCTTTTTGGTACTCGGATCACGGTTGAGTTTCTCTATCCTCGCTAAAACCGAATCATAAGAACCGCCGGGATAATCGTCACCAAAAATATAAATCGCCAATTTTTTGGTACGCTTAGCATAGGTTTTTAGTGCGACCTCCAACCCTTCGACCGGGTTACTGTCGGAAAAACTCCTCCAGTTTTTCATCAATATCAACACCCCTTTTCTGCGACTCTTGGTATCGGGAATCCACCGACCCGCATAACTTTTGATTAAATACTTGCCATTGCCGTTCATGATTTGGAATCCTGTTACTTGGGGATGCACATCAAGCACATTTTCGAGCTCGCGTAGTACTCTTGCCCATTGCTTTATCATACTCCCAGAAGTATCGACGATAAAAATGATGTGGTCGCTATCTACCGGAATACCGCCGACCTTAACTTCCGCATCGGTCGTCACTTTCTTTACTTCGGATTGTCCTCCGGCAAGCGCGGATTTCAACGCTTGTACTTTATCTCGCGCCTCGTCGAGTTGTTTTTCCAAATTACTTTCATTAGGATTGGTACGGATAGTTTCTGCAATTTGGTTTTCGAGGATACCGGTCTGCGCCACCAACTTCGAGTGCGTTTCTCCGACAGATGTTTTGTTACGTTTTTCAGCATTGATATTACTTAGCAAGTCTTCAATAGTGTCGAGATCAAGGACACCGCCGACTACATCGGTTTTCGACAATAGCACCAACAACACCATCGCACCGAAGCCGCAACAAATTACATCGAGAAACGACATGCTAAATATCTCGCTGCTTCTGCGACTGTTTTTCCGGCTGAGATTCATGGCCATGACCCGGCCGGGCTGATCATTACTCCAGTCGTGGCCGCCGACCAAAGCCAGTATGCATACGCTGCTTCAGGATCGCCTTCGATAGGGAATAATACGGTGTTAATTTTCGTCCGGGTGGGTGAAAAGGCTTGCACTGCTGCATAGAACAATTCGCGTCGACAGTTACCGGATACCGTGTTCTTTTTGCCACAACCTTTCAATCTTTTCAATACCGAGAGCGCTCCCTTAGTGGGTAGCCCATCGGTAATAACATACATATCAGTCGGAGCGATGGGGGCGAATTTAATCAATTTCAACGCGACAGAAAGATTGGTTTCGCCGTGCGGATATAATGCCTCCAACGCCTCGAAAACCTTCATTCGGGCATCCACATCGTCGCCGCCTATCCATTTTTTGTCGACCACAAAACCGGCATCGGCACTGTAATGAATAACCCGGTACTCGCTCTCTTTAGGCACGCGCTCAATAACCCATTTCGCCGCCGCCAGTGCGCGCCGCCATTTCGGTGCGGCTTTCTTCTTCGCAATGTCGGTGGAAGCTTTGATCTTGATGATGTCGACCAGACGTTCATCCGCCATAGAAGCACTACTGTCTAATAAAATTGTGATACGCGAACCGGTCACGCGTAACCCAATCAAATGATCTTCGAGGGTTTTATCAACGGGTGATTCGGGAGAGAGTTCTTCCGCAGCATTTTGTTTTTTTTGTTGCGCCAACTTTTTTTCTAATGCTGATATGTCTTTTGCTCGTTTGATCAACTCTCGCGCTACTGCCGTACTCGTTTGTTTCGATTGCGCGGCATCTTTGATTTGTTGATCAAGGTTTTTCTTTAGTTGCTCAATTTGCGCAGCAAGGGTGTCGTTATTCGCCTCCATCTCGTCGGCTTCATTTTTTATTTTTTTCCATTCAGCACGCAGTGCATTTTGTTCGACATCAGTCTGCTCGGTCTGATATTTGACCAACATAAAAATGAGAATGATTGCGCCCAGACCGCACGACATAACATCCAAAAAAGAAAGGTTGAAGCCACTGGGTCGGCGGGGTGACCGACGCATTAATTTTTCTCAATTCGATTCAACAAGAATTCTTCACAATACGCTTGCGTGTCTACAACTAGTTTGTCTTGCAGACGTTGCAGCTCATGCAAAAGAAACATCAAAAAAATACTAATTGCCAATGCTACCAATGTGGAGTTGAATGCAACCCCCAAACTGTCCGTCATACCGGCAATATCTCCGCTGAGTGCTTGGTCGGCTTGCGAAAGCGCCTGCCCGATACCGCGCACCGTGCCAATAAAGCCGATCGACGGAATCGCCCAAATTAAATAGCGGATCATCGAGTTTCCGGATTCGATTTGAGTAGCAAGCGCATCGACGCTAGTAATAATCGCATTCGATGTATTTTGCACATCCTTGGTGGCAACATAACGGCGCGCAGCACTACTCAATACTTTGATCAGCGGCGCATTGCGGATTTCATCATCTTTGATATTCTCTAATTCCTGCAATGCCGATTGCATTTCCTGCAAGGTGGAATATTCGTCTTCCGATGGTTGTTGGTGATCGACGATCAGTTTCATACTGAATAAATAGCGGTGCTTTATGAGCGCATAACACTTTTGTAAAATAAGGTAAATGCCCCAAAACATCAGGATGATGCAGGCTTCCTGCTCGTAATCTTTCAAAATTACCGACAGCGTTCTTGCAGTCGATAACCCTTGTTGTTGTGCGTAAAGTAGCGCGCGTTCGGCACTCGGCCAGATGAAAGTGAGGTAGACAAAATGTACACCGGTCGCGCTGACTCCTAGCGCGATTATCGTTTTAATAAATTCTCGCATGCTACTCTAAATATCCACCGGAAAAGTCGCCGCACTGTTCAGGCTAATTGAATAAGCATCGCCGCTTTCAGTTGCAAGCGAGACAATGCTTCTAACTAGCAATACCGCACCAATTAATGCTAATACAAACCAGCACAACCGCTGTTTTTTGATCTTATCCATCATCACCTCCATATTACTCCTCTTTACCATATAGATATCGCGCTATGCGAAAACCGACATCATCACGCCCGTGCGATAAACCTTCGCGAAAAGCGGTGCGCAACTGGGTGGTGGACGCCGAACGAAAACTAGCACCTTTGATAATTCGCGCATCGTTGCCGGAAACATCCAAACCTTGTCCCCCGAATGGATTGACCGCTACCTGCCCGGCGACAGGAGGTTGTAAATCATAGACATCATGCACCCACTCACTAACATTGCCTGCCATATCATACAACCCGGCAACATCGGCGGTAAACGATTTCACCGGTGCAACCCCGACAAAACCATCACGATAGCGGGAGATATATTTCGGCATTTTTCCTTTCACACTTTCATCTGCAAAGTTACCACTGTTTTTCGGGATGCTGGGTTCATTTCCCCACATAAACCGAGTTTTTTGAGCTCGCCCGACCACGCGTGCCAGCCACTCCCACTCCGCTTCGGACAGCAGGCGATAGCCGTCACTAGTTGGATCAAAATCGATCAAGCGTCCATTACTGATTCGGTACGCCGGACGCAAGCCGCTTTGCCTGCTCATCCAATTGCAAAAACCGACCGCGTCGATCCACGATACATTGCGCACCGGATCTTTAGAAGCCGCCGCTTGAGTTTTTTTATAGGCTGCAAACTGCTGTTCGTTGATTTCTGCAATGCTGACATAAAATGACTTGGTTAGATCGACTTCGCGCACAAATTCGTTAGCCTGACGAAATTTGTCACCGAGTCGGGTCCCCATTGTAAAGCGATGGTTTGCTTGAACACGCGGGTTGAAAAACTTCATCTGCACACCAGTGGTAGCGGTAAATTCTGGTTTGGCTTCTGCCAAACGCGCGGCGAGTTCGCTCTTTAACGTCTCATCGATCAATAGCGGTAGCACGCTACTCGGCGTCACCGATAACTCTACCGCCCGATACCCGGGGCTCTTGAGGATGAGATTTTGTGGCACCCCTTGCAGGCGTAGCGTTTTCGGGGTCACGCCTACCGCTTTGCCATTAATGAATATATCGGCACTTGGCCGACTACGAATCTCCACTTCACCAATCTCCTCTTTTAGCTGGAATGAAATTCGGGTTTGCTCATTGGTTGTCAATAACACTTCGCGGGTTTGCGACAAATAACCCACTTTCTTATATTGCAGAATGTGTTTCTGCCCCACTTCCAACCACAGTGGAGAAGTCAACCTTGCCATCACACCATTGATCAGCAACTCTCCGCCTGCAGGTGACAGGTCGACATGCAACTCTGATTGTATCCGTTGAAAGCGATAGTCGCGTAGATGTTGGAACGATTGACTAGTCACGGAAATTTCTTCTTCGATCGGTTGATAACCTTCGATCATCAGTTCGAGGTGATGTAACCCGCCTGCCAGGTTGCTGATGGCAAGTGGCGTCTTGCCTTTTTCGGAACCGTCCATTACTACCCGTGCTCCGGCCGGTTCGGAGCGGATATCGATTATTCCAGCAACTGATGTTAAATAGATATGGTGTCTGGAAGGCACACCGATTTTCACTTCGAGTGGTACTGACTCAACATGATAGAGCGTGTTATCGATAGTAATTTCTGCTGGACCCGGTTTCAACTCTTGCACAAACTGCATGCCGGTGGCTACATACTGGCCGTCGATCTTCCAGATAGTTCCTGCAAGTGGTGGCTCCGTAGTAATAACCACCTTGACTGCCGCCGCTTGCATTTGCACAACCAATTCGTGCTGGGCATCCTTGAAGTCGACTTCCAGCTGGCGGGAAATAAAACTGGGCGATTGAAAAACTAACACCGTCTGCGCACCTAGCACATAGGCCGTGTTGAGCAGTACCACTCCGATGCCATCGGATACCAACACGGATAAATCATTTGCAGCCTGCGACGGTTCAACTCGGAATGAGACACTATTTACAAAAAAAGCAACTGACAGCATAGTCATTAACAACGACCCTGCGACCACGCTCAGTAACAGTTTGGTGTGAAAACCTTTTCGTCCAGACTTCAGTTTGTATTCAAGCGTAGCCACTTTTTAGGCTCAAATTTTTTCTTTGCAGACTATGGTCACTTCCGCACCCGACGCACCCGGCTCGATGTGCAAGGTAACCAATTTAGACTTATAACCGGAACGCGACCCTTCAAATACGTGCTTACCCGGACGCAGGAGAATGACGCGGCGCTTGGTTTTCCCAACTTGCCCTTCGCCACGAACCAATATATACGTCTGCTCATCAGAGATTACAGTTACCTCCACTTCAGCCTGATACAGTTTGACGTTATGCGCCAATTCACTGTGAATTTTTTTCAGACTCACGCTTTTGTCGGCTAACTCGGCGACTTTGTGCACATATGCCTCCACTGAATCGAGTACACCTTTATCGCTGAGCCGCTGTGTGGTACTCAGTATACGGTTGATTTTTCGTGTGGCATTGGTGATTTGCTGGGCAGTGGCGTGCTCATTGATTGCCTTTTGACTACCCGGTATTAATTGTACTGCGCGCTCGAAAAATGTTTCTGCCGCTGGCCAATCATCGCGTTGCTTCGCTTGTTCACCAAGCGCAAACTGTTTAGCATACTCACGCTCCGTCCGCAGTTGTTTGATTTGACTTTGCAACGTTTCCAAAGCCGTGTGCTTGGGGGAAATCTTTTTTGCCACAGCAATCTGTGTGACCGCCGCATCCAAATCGCCGGCATTCAATGCACGCTGTGTGGCACGTACGGCATGGTCAAATTTTTGCTCCATCAGTTGCTGATGAAGAGTTTTTAAGCGTGCCGCTCGTTCCGGATGTGGGGCGATGGCTAACAATTTTTGCAATACCTTGGCTTCCTTTTCGAGGCGGTTTTCCTTACGCGCGACATCGGCTTGCAACAACAACTCTAACACCTTCGGTAATACTAAAACTCGCTTTTGCAATGAAAGCATAGCGGCATCGTCCGGATTCAGTTTCAACGCACGCTCAATGGCTCTTTCTGCTTGCACCACTTGCTGATTATCAAAAGATTCGCTCGCTTCGCGTTTTGCTGTAGCCAAACGTACGGCATACTCCGCCGCCAATTCTTTTACCAACATGCGTGCTTGTTGCAAACTTTCGCGCGCAAGCAGATATTCGCCATTAGAAAAATGCTGGATGGCGGTTGCTTTTAACTGCTCTAGTTGAGTATGGGCTTCACCAGCCCAACGAGAGAACCACAATGCCTCAATCTGGGGTTCAATTTCGCTTTCATACTCAGCCAACTGGACAATAAACTGTTCACGAAACGGTGTGGTAATTGTAATATCTTGCCCATGGTCTATGGGGAGGGGCGAGGTAACGTTTTGTGGAAGGGGGAGGGGCGAGGTAGAATTTTGTGAAAGCAGGTTGTCGATATCGATATTAAATACTAGCCAGGCTGTGATCGCGATTAAAATCGCACCGACTAAACCAGCATTTCTCCGCTTTTTTGATCGCCTAAAATGCGCTTCTTCCAGTTGTTCGTGGAGCATGTTCGAAACTTAATAGGTACGCTAAGCGCGTTACAATTCCGTACTCGGCGTCGCCTCAAGCGCATAGATTTTTCGCAAAAATGCAATCCACTGCTCATGTTGCTCGGTCGAGTCTCCAACCAGATTGGCGGTTTGATTTTCGTATTCAACCACTTGCGGAGCAATTTCAATATCGATGGACTGCCCAAGTTCGGCTAATGCCGCACGATGTACTTTCATCTGTGCTCGATTCTGAAAACTCTGGCTCAACAAAGCAGAGCCAGCAATGGCGGCGGCAGCACCACCAACTACCGCACTGGTGCTCTTGTTGCTTGCCTCATCACTGCCCTCAATCGCCGCTGCAACCCCCGCTACAACCAACAAGCCGCCGACGATCCCTTGTACGAGCGATTTGGCTTTCGTTTGCCGTATTGCTTTCGAATTCAGAAAACTTTGTTCCTGCCAAGCCAGATAACTTGCATCCAATTTTTGCGAAAAGTCGGCGTAGTGCACCTGGGTTTGATCCATAAACAATTGATCCCGAACCCGAATTGGTTTTGTCCGCAACAACATCGGGTCATCCGCAGCCGGGAGCGCAACCAACTCCACACGCCCATTTTTGGTTCGCATATAACGGGAAAAAGTTTCTTCAGACAAACTGGCGGCAAAACGTAACTCGGACAAGGTTTGCAATCGTTTCAGCTCACTAGGTTTGCGCTTCCTCAATTGGGCAACAATATATGCGGCCGCTTCTTCAAATATCGAGTCGTAAGCGTCTTTGGATTTATTCCGAATATCTTTATAGAATCTCTCTTTGACTTTATGTTTGAATTTTTTAGTGAACCACTTTCGCCCAGAAATATCAACCACCGTAATATCAATATTCACATCTTCGCCATTCGATTTACGAATTTTTCCTTGAATATACAAATCTCCGGTCACAGCGGAGTTTGGAACGACCCGTACTGAGCCAAATACATCCGTATCCTCGAGTGCCGACTTCATCTTCAGGGCAAAACGATTAGCCTCAGCACGCCGTAACTCGGGGAATATGCCTTGTTTTTCCCAATCGTCAGAGTCCTTCGGTAGATTCGGGTCAAACACTGGCACAACTGCATCGATTTTCAGGTGAGCATTGGCCGCGATAGTAGCCGGGTTATTGCCGTAACTGGACGAATCTTGTGGCCCAACACTGGGAACATTGTCGGTACCATTGGTAGCGCACCCGCCCAAGATTGCAACACTTGCAAGCAGGATGATGCCGTTAAATACTCGGCGCCATATTTTTTTGTAAGAAGGGATCATCAGTATCTGTTGAGGGTGGAAATAGAATGGTGGAAATAGATATTAACTCTTGTTGACCGGCTGAGTCGGTAGGTTTTTATAGCGGCGATATTCATTCCAAAGATTTCCTTTAGTTACCGGATCGGTTTCCGCGATAGCGGCTTCACGAAACTGTTTGGCAATAATATCATCATTATCTGCAGAAGGGATATCTTCGGGCAGCTTTCTATTAAGATTAGCGACTCGCTTCCCTGCTGCTGCACCGCCGGCCGACTGCTCACCACCACCGGCTTCTTTGCCCGACACCTGGTCACTGGCGGCCGATGTATTGTCATTAGTTTCTGCACCGGCAACGGGTTGGTCGCTTTCCATTCTGTCGGAGGCTACACTGTCCCCGGCAGAATCGCCATTCTCGGCAGATGTATTGTCATTAGTTTCTGCACCGGCAACTGGTTGGTCGCCTTCCATTCTGTCGGAGGCTACACTGTCCCCGGCAGAACTGCCATTCCCAGCAGAATCGCCATTCCCGGCAGAACCGTCACTCCCAGCAGAACCGCCATTCTCGGCAGATGCCCCGGATCCAAGTAGATCACACAAGGGTTTGCTAACCTCCGACAAAAGCTCCTTGTCGAGCAATGCAATCTGCTCTTCTCGAGTAAGAAGTTCGTGTCCCACATCGGGCACATTAATTTGCTGGCAGTTTTTTGTAGCCCAACTCGCCGAAGGATTTAAGGCGCTCTCTTGGGCGAAGCATGGCACGGTAACCAATAGCAGGAGCATATAAAACCACCTCGATGGGCGGCGCATTCGCACTCTAGCCGACATGTACTAGTTTCACTGTGGCAAATCTCCGTTTACCAACTTGATAAACATGCTCGGTACCGACTTTGACTACCAACAGACAATCGCTGATTTTTCCCCCATCTATGCGCACCCCGCCTTGATTGATCATGCGAAAGGCATCCGAGGTACTCACCACCAAATTGGCATTTTTGAGCAAATTGGCAATCGGTAAACCAGCCGCACCAACCGGCAATTCAACCACTGGCATATCCTGTGGCATCGCGCCTTTGCTAAACTGGTCGATGAACGCTTTCTTGGCACTGGCACTAGCGGTGGGCGAGTGAAACCGCGCGACGAGCTCCTCGGCAAGGGAAATTTTGACTTCGCGTGGATTCTTCCCACTGTGGACAGCACTTTTCAATGCAGAAATTTCCTCGCCACACTTGAAACTCAGCAAATCAAAATAGTGCCACATCCGATCATCTGATATTGACATGATTTTGCCAAATATTTCGCTGGGTGCGTCGTCGATGGCAATATGGTTGCCGAGTGATTTTGACATCTTTTGCGTGCCATCCAAACCCTCCAGCAATGGCAACGTCATCACAACTTGCGGCGGTTGCCCGTATTGTTTTTGCAACTCACGCCCAACTAGCAAATTGAACTTTTGATCAGTACCCCCGAGCTCGACATCGGCTTTCAGTGCGACCGAATCATATCCTTGCACTAACGGATAGAGAAACTCATGGATGGCGATCGACTCTTTGCCTGCATACCGTTTTTTGAAATCATCGCGTTCCAACATACGAGCAACCGTGTGCCGTGCTGCCAACTCGATCAGCCCGACCGATCCTAATTTATTCATCCAGCGCGAATTGAAATCGACGATAGTTGCATCTGGGTCAAGAATCTTGAAAACCTGCTGCCGGTAAGTTTTCGCGTTTTCAAGCACTTGTTCCACGGTCATCTGTTTGCGGGTTACATTTTTACCGGAAGGATCGCCAATTAATCCGGTAAAATCGCCAATCAGGAAGATTACTTCATGGCCTTGCACTTGGAACTGTCGCATTTTATTCAAGAGGACCGTGTGACCGAGATGCAAATCGGAAGCGGTGGGGTCGAAACCAACTTTAACGCGCAACTTTTTTTTCTTTGAAAGCCGATCGACCAGCTCTTCGGATAACAGGACTTCTTCTGTTCCGCGAAACAATTCGTTTATGTCTTCAACGCTCTGTGTCATGGAAAATAGTGGGCTTCATGGTCATGCAATCACCTATAGCAATAGGCTTATCAGCCGACTAAAAATAATTTTGCTATAATGCGAATACACTTTAAGTATACTCGATAATTTCACATAAGCATTGATTTTCCATTGAGACAAATTTGTTAGAATATCGTAGGTTATGATCAAAATAATAATGCAACCACACCGTTCCATGTTGCGAATGGATGTTAAACATCGTTCAGCAACGCAACAAACCATGAGTTATCGACGCATGGCTTTATACGCCGTCGGCGTGTTGCTGTTCGCATATCTTCTGGTGCAAACGTCACTCCTCATCTACGCAAGCAGTAAACCACATAGCATAACGCTCTTTACCAAAAATCTTGTCGATACGGTATTTTTTGATTCCGGACGGCAACCCCGAGAAGCCGTATTTCCTCTCTTTTCGCCAACCGCCGATGCCATCTTACGAAACCCACCGACCCTCACACGAGAGCGGGTGGCCGAAACTGGTACTGTCGCACCGAAGCATGAATGGTCGTCGTTCACAGTAAAACGAAATGATTCTTTATCGCATATATTCAAGCGCCACGGGAGCAGCCTCCAGGTTCTACACGAGATAATGGCACTCAAAGATGCCAAGTTATTGAAAAAGATTTATCCCGGGCAAAAAATTAGCATTGCTACTGATGAGCAAGGCACGTTGCTCGCACTTCGTTACAATATCGATAAGCTCTCCACTTTACATATCGATCGAGAAAATGGTGATATCCGCTCAGAAATCGTCACGCGTACCCCCGAAATCAGAGTGCGCTATAAAAAAGCGACGATTCAAAGTACGCTGGTGGAAGCCGCTCAAGAAGTCGATATCAACCTTGAAATAATTTTCAATTTTGCCGATATCTTTGGCTGGCAAGTCGATTTCACTCGCGACATTCGAAGCGGCAATCATTTTGCGATCATTTACGAAGAACTTTATTTAGACGATAAAAAACTGGGTAACGGCAATATACTCGCGGCCGAGTTATTCACCCGCAAACGTCTGCTGCAAGCCATCCGATATATCAACGAGAACGGTGACCACAACTATTACGACGCTGCCGGTAACGGTATTCAGGGAACATTTCTACGCTCTCCCATCAAATACGGGCGCGTTACTTCGAGTTTTAGCAATCGGCGATTTCATCCCATCTTAAAAAAGTGGAAAGCGCATCGTGGCGTTGATTATGGTGCCCCGAAGGGAACCCCTATACGTTCCACTGGAGATGGTGTGGTGATAAAAGCCCGCTATCTCCATGGCTACGGCAACACCATTATTCTTCGCCACGCCCAAAAACACACAACGCTATACGCCCATCTACACAAGTTCGCCAAAGGCATTAAATCCGGTGCACGTATCCAGCAAGGTGAAGTTATCGGCTATGTTGGTCAAACCGGCTGGACAACTGGGCCACATCTGCACTACGAATTCCGCATCCATGGCGTGCATCGAAATCCGCTCACAGTGGAGTTTCCCAAATCCGCCCCAATACCCGACCGATACAAATCGGACTTCCTTGCATTCGCAAAAACTTGGACAAATCAGCTCCAGCAGCGCGATTTATTTCTTCTTGTCCGCAACAACACCGAAGAATAATATTCTCACCACTCACTTCCATGCCCAAACACTATGCTGACCTCGAGTACCCAACATTAGCAATCGGATTGATGTCCGGGACTAGTATGGATAGTATCGACGGTGTGCTACTGTCGATCGAATCTTTTCACGATTATACAATCCAATCTACGCTTCGTCTTGAACTGCCGGCTTTGTTGCACGAGCAACTCAGCAATCTGTTAGCCGAGCCGTCTCTGACTCTCGATCATTTTGGCACGCTCAATTCCTCATTGGGCGAGGTATTTGCCGATGCCGCCAACACACTCAAACAAAGAGCCACCCAGCCGATAGCCGTCATCGGGTGCCATGGTCAAACTATACTCCACCGTCCCGACAATTCTCCTCCGTTCACCTGCCAACTCGGTAACGGTGCACTCATCGCTCAATATACCGGCATTCCGGTGGTTAGTGATTTTCGGAGTGCCGACATGGCGGTAGGTGGACAAGGTGCGCCACTGGCACCCGCATTTCATCGCGCGGTTTTTTCCGATCGGGCGCAACACCGCGCAATCGTCAACCTCGGTGGCATCGCCAATATCACCCATTTGCCGATTGATGGCGAAACCGCTGGCTTCGACACTGGACCGGCGAATACCCTGATCGATATCTGGTGCCAATCTCACTTTAATATACCGTTCGACAAAAACGGACTGCTCGCAAAACTTGGTACAGTGCAACTCGAAGTTCTGGAAAAACTATTGGCTGACCCCTATTTCGACCGACCGCCACCCAAAAGCACTGGACGTGAATATTTCAATTTTCTTTGGTTGTCGCATAAATTAGGAGCGGCATTACGCACTATCGATCACAAAGATATGCTGGCAACCTTGACCGCACTCACCGCTGAAAGTGTGGCGCGTTCGCTGAATCGTTTGACGCCGCCGATCGATGTTGCCTATGTGTGCGGAGGTGGAGCGTATAACAATACGCTGGTTGGCATGCTGGATGTCCGTTGCAACGGTGCGGTGAAAACCACTTCTGAAATCGGCATCGAGCCACAATGGGTCGAAGCGGCTGCCTTTGCATGGATGGCAAACCAAACACTTCACCGCATTCCAACAACTCTACCTTCAGTGACTGGTGCGAGTAAACCAAGTGTTGCAGGTGCAATCTATTTCCCCGATTGATTCGCCATGCAAGGCAACCGCCTGAGAGCATGATATAATTTGCCTTTACCATTGGTGCTTACACACGCTATGAGCAAAAAAGAAGTCATCTTCACCGAGCATGCGCCGGCTCCCATCGGGGTCTATTCGCAAGCGATCAAAATTGGCAACACGGTGTATATTTCCGGGCAGATACCGCTCGATCCGAAGACCATGGAAACCGTCGATCAATCTTTCGAAGCCGCCGCTCACCAAACCTTCAAAAATCTGGCGGCGGTCGCTAAAGCGGCTGGAGGTAGCCTCGACCATGCGGTTAAAGTTAATATCTCGGTCATCGATCTTGCCAATTTTGCTACGGTAAATTCGGTAATGACACAATACTTTCAAGAGCCATATCCAGCACGCGCAGCGGTCGGCGTGGCGGAGCTCCCTAAAGGGGTTCCGATCGAGATCGAGGCAGTGCTCGTTATCGCTGACTAATCCTCCATATTGCCGCTAAACTCCAAACCACATCCGTTGCAACAGCTCAATGGGATTGGGCAGCAACTGGTAACGCGACTGGAACGCATCGGTATTCATCATCCTCAAGATTTCCTCTTCCACCTTCCTATTCGTTATCAAGACCGCACGCGGTTATTTTCGATGGGCAGTGTTCGCGTCGGGCAAGAGGTGTTGGTGCTGGGACAAATCAATGCCGTCAACGTGCAATACGGTCGTCGCCGCAGTTTATGCGTTCAAATCAGCGATCAGAGCGGTTCTCTGGCATTACGCTTTTTCCATTTCAACACCCCTCAGCAAAACGGCTTCAAACCTGGCGTCTGGATCCGCTGTTACGGTGAAGTTCGACGCGGCCGGCATGTACTCGAAATAATTCATCCCGAATACCGCCTCTATACTAGCCACCCGCAACAAGTGACCGAAACCTCGTTGACACCGATCTACCCTGGTACCGAAGGTATTAGCACAGTGTCCATGCGTAAATTTATCGATCAAGCATTTACATGCGAATTAGATGCCTTGAAAGAAGGCATTCCAGATGAAGTGTGCAAACAATTCTCGATAATGCCACTCAGACAATCACTAAAAATGGTGCACCGCCCTCCGCCCAACGCCGATATTGCCGCGTTGATGGCTGGCACACACCCCACCCAACAACGCCTCGCAATCGAAGAACTACTCGCACATCACTTGACCCTGAGTCGTCTGCGTGAAAAACACAAATTGCACAACGCACCATCTTGCAAGGGACTCGGCAACTGGGAAAAGCTGAAAGCACGTCTTGGCTTTACCTTGACCTCCGCGCAAGAACGGGTCATCCGTGAAGCGCATACTGATTTGCGAAGATCGACGCCCAGCACCCGCCTCATTCAAGGAGATGTTGGTTCAGGTAAAACCGTGGTGGCCGCAGCAGCGGCACTCGCCACCATTGATTCCGGCTATCAGGTGGCGTTGATGGCGCCCACCGAACTATTATCTGAACAACATCACAAGACCTTTGAAGGTTGGTTCACGCCGCTCGATATCCAAGTTGAGTGGCTGACTGGTAAAATGCCAGCGAGTACTCGCACACAGGCGATTCGCCGCATTCAATCGGGCGAAGCAAAAATGATCATCGGTACCCATGCATTATTTCAACAAGGAGTCGTATTCCAACAACTCGGCTTAATGATCATCGATGAACAACATCGTTTCGGCGTTGCCCAACGGCTAGCATTGCGCAATAAAGCCAAAGTTAACCCGGATACAGCCGACCACGTACCCCACCAGATCATCATGAGTGCAACACCTATCCCGAGATCACTTGCAATGATCTTCTACGCTGACCTCGATGTCTCTGTTATCGATGAGTTGCCAGCGGGGCGACAGCGGGTACAAACGGTGGTCTTGCCAAATAACCGTCGCCACGAAGTTGCACAGCGCATCTATGCAGGTTGCAAAGACAAGCAGCAAGCCTACTGGGTTTGCCCGCTGATCGATGAATCGGATAAGTTGCAAGCCCAAGCGGCAACCGAGACCTACGCGACTTTGACGAAATTATTGCCAGACATCACTATTGAGTTGATCCACGGCCGCCTAAAATCAGCGCACAAAGGAGAAATCATGCGGCGTTTTCGTCTTGGAGAGATCGATTTGTTGGTCACCACGACGGTCATTGAAGTGGGCGTCGATGTGCCATCGGCAAATTTGATGATCATCGAGAATGCCGAGCGACTCGGTCTGGCACAATTGCACCAACTGCGTGGTCGGGTCGGTCGAAGTACCCACCAATCGACTTGTGTGTTAATGTATCAGCCACCGCTCTGGAAGATAGCGAAAGAACGCCTCAGCATTCTACGCAACACCACCGACGGTTTCGAAATCGCTCGCCAAGACCTCGAACAGCGCGGCCCCGGCGAGCTGCTCGGTACCCGCCAAACCGGCTTACAGCAAATGCGTATCGCCGACCTTGCGCGCGACCATTCATTGTTGCCCATCATCGAGCCGCTCGCTCAGGTAATGCACAAACAACACCCAGATGTCATCGATACGATTATCCGGCGTTGGACCCACTCACGCGAATCGTTTGCCGAAGTGTGATTAGCCTCTCAAATTCAATCCGTGCTGGGATATGCTGATCTACCTAAAACTGATGCGCATGGATCACCCGATTGGAGCGTTTCTGTTATTGTGGCCTACCTTGTGGGCATTGTGGCTGGCGGGTAACGGGCACCCGAACCCGACCCTCGTGATCATTTTTATCATCGGCACTTTTACCATGCGCGCTGCTGGTTGTATCATCAATGACTGCGCCGACCGCCATATAGACGCTGAAGTCAAACGCACCCGTGATCGGCCATTGGCTAGTGGTCTGTTGTCGGTGCGACAAGCTCTTGCGTTGTTCGCACTGCTACTGTTAGGCGCGCTCATGCTGGTATTGCAACTTAACCGTTTCACTCAACTGCTCGCATTGTTTGCGGTATTCATCGCTTGCCTCTACCCGTTTACCAAACGGTTCACCCATCTGCCACAACTCTTCCTCGGCGTCGCTTTTTCGTGGGGGATACCGATGGCATATGCTGCTGAACGCGCTTCGTTACCGCCAGAGGCGTGGTGGCTGTTCGCCGCAAACTTCGCCTGGATTGTCGCTTACGACACACAGTATGCAATGGTCGACCGCAATGATGATCTGCGCATCGCAGTCAAATCGACCGCCATCCTGTTCGGTAAACACGTCAACTTTATCATCGGTTTGTTACATCTCATTTGCCTCGCTGTGCTGGTTTTTATCGGCTGGCAACGCGGATTATCATGGCATTTCTATATTACCCTCGGCTTGGCATTGGCGTTCGCCATTTATCAGCAATATTTATGCAAAGGTCACACCCGAGAAAATTACCTGCGCGCATTTCGCAACAATAATTGGTTCGGTGCAATGATTTTTTGCGGCTTGGTACTGGCATTATTAGGTGGGAACCATTATTAAACGTAATTGGGGTACCTCCCATTGCCTCAAAACCGATATGATTACAACATGTCCAAACAGAATCTGATCAAGTATTGTTGTCACTGTGGAGCGCCGACAACGTTGCGCATCCCAGCCGGGGATACATTTGAGCGGCATGTGTGCGATACATGCGACCATATTCAATATCAGAATCCAAAAGTCGTGTGCGGATGCATTCCGGCATGGGGGAACCGAATTTTACTGTGTCGTCGGGCAATTGAGCCTCGTAAGGGATTTTGGACATTACCCGCCGGCTTCATGGAAAACGGCGAGACTATTCAGCAAGGAGCCGCGCGTGAAACGATAGAAGAAGCGTGTGCAAAAATCACTGGTCAGACGCTTTATCGCATCTACAACCTGCCGAAAATCGATCAAGTTTATATCATGTTCCGCGGGCAACTAACCGAGGAGGATGGTTTTGCAGCGGGTACTGAAAGTTTGGAAGTTCAGTTATTTGAAACCGATGAAATCCCCTGGGACAAGATCGCATTCCAGGTCATCCAGATAACTTTGGAAGACTATCTAGCCGATCAAAAATCTGGTCAATTTCCAGTTTTGATAAAAAATATCGTATCATCTTATCGGTGCTAAAAAACTGCCATTTTCCCTCATTCAGCGCTCAAGTTAACTTTACCAATACCTAAATAGCAGTTATAAGTGCTTGTATTGACTAATTTGTCAGGGCGATTTAATTGCTACTATTGAGTCCGATAGATCAACAGTTATTCACAATGATCCATGACCTGAATAATTCATCAACCATTAGATGGCTTACTCTTGAAAAGACAATTTATACATTAATTTACGTTTCCAACTTGTTGTTTTTACTAAATTGTCATTAATTTGATGAAACTTTACCCACCTAGCAGTATGCGAATAAATCGGCTTTACTATAACCAAACCACCAAATTTATACACAGAGTTATCCACAGTTTATGTGGGTAACTTTTACCACTACGATTCAGCCAAATTCTGACCCAGCACCCATGTCACTAATTTTTTCACTGTCCTATGTCAACTGACGCAATAAACGTCGTGCAAGTCGCCCTGCCGGTGCCGTTACGGCGTTTTTTCGACTACCAGCATACCAGTAGGTTAGTTCTTGGGGTACGGGTCAAGGTGCCGTTTAATAAACGCCATTTGATTGGTATTGTAATTTCGAACAGTCCTGCAAAAACAACCCGTCCGTTAAAAAACATCATAGAAGTTCTGGATACAGAGCATGTGTTTGGCAAAAATTTGCTTAACTTGTTGAGTTGGGCTTCGCACTATTATCACCACCCACCGGGAGACGCGATTCACGCTGCCTTGCCGAAGATTTTGCGGGCCGGGCAGCCGCTGGCCGATCCAACTCGGCGCGAATTCATGCGTGCTCGGAACGCAGAAACGAGCCACCAGATGCTCATGAGAGCGCCGCTTCAAGCACAGATTTATGCCTGCCTTTGCGAGACTGAGTGGGTCGATGCGGCCGTAGTACGAAAGAAATTTGCTCACTGCAACGATGCTTTGCGTCGCTTGCAACAAAAAAACCTGCTTGAAACCGAAGTGCGCCCGATGTTGTATCCAGCTTTCCATGCCGGTACTGACAATCAAGTAAAACTAAATTTTGAACAGCAACAAGCGGTTGATGTACTCAGCAAACAAGCCGGGCACTTCTCTTCATTCCTATTGCAAGGCATCACCGGTAGCGGTAAAACAGAAGTCTACCTCGAAACCGCAAAACACTATATTGCACTTGGCACACAAGTGCTCATTCTAGTACCAGAAATTGCGCTGACGCCACAACTGGTGGCACTAATCAAAAAGCGGTTAGGTGATGCGGTCTGTGTACTGCACTCGAGTTTATCTGCTAAAGCACGTTATCACGCTTGGTGGCTTGCCCGCGCGGGGCATGTTGGGGCTGTCCTCGGAACTCGCTCGGCGATATTTACACCGCTAAAATCCCTTGGCTTGATTGTGGTCGATGAGGAACACGATATTTCCTATAAGCAGCAAGAAGGTTTTCGCTATCATGCGCGAGATTTAGCACTCAAACGTGCCCGATTAGAGAATATTCCAGTGGTTCTCGGTTCGGCAACCCCGTCGATGGAAACCCGCTATAACGCTAGGCCCGGGCACCGGCATCAGTTACTGCGCCTCAATCAGCGAGCTGGCATCGCCGAATTGCCACGCATCGACTTTATCGATTTGAAGCAACACCGAGCGGTGGATGGCATTTCTATGCCGTTGCTCAAAGCATTGAAAGAGCGGTTCGCCAAGCGTGAACAATCCATCGTATTTCTCAACCGGCGTGGGTTTGCACCGGTTGCGCAATGTCATCAATGTCGTTGGCAAGCCGAGTGCAGTCAATGCGATGCGCGCTTGACTTATCACCGCACACGCGAGCAATTTCAATGCCATTATTGCGGCTACACGCGCCCGGCGGAGACGGCCTGCCCGACGTGTGGCGGTCGACTATTTTTTGCTGGGACTGGTACGCAGAAATTGGAGCAACTGTTGCACGTGAAAATCCCGAAGGCGCGTATCTGTCGACTTGACCGAGACCAAATTACTACTCAACTAATGCTCGAGAGAGAGTTCGAATCCATTCAGCGCGGCGATATCGACATTATCATCGGTACTCAACTAATTGCTAAAGGACACAATTTTCCCGGTGTGACGCTAGTGGCGGTAGTCGATTCCGACCAACGGTTGTACAGCATCGATTTTCGTGCTCCAGAATATTTATTCCAGCAACTGACCCAAGTCGCGGGGCGCGCCGGACGGGCAACAGCGCCGGGCGAGGTGCTAATCCAAACCATGCACCCACAAAATGACATCCTACAATACATACATCGACAGGATTTCGAACGCTTCGCCGACTACTGCTTAACTGAACGGCGCGAAGCTAACTATCCGCCATTTAGTCATCTTGTGCTGTGGCGGGCGGAGTCTACCGATCAAGCGGCTGCGCTCAATTTTCTTCATCACACTGCCCATGTTGGCAAGCGCATACTTGCCGATAGTCAGTTGACGAAAATACAAATCATGGATGCGGTGATTTCGCCAATGCAGAAACTCGCCGGCAGATACCGTGCCCAATTGATGGTGCGGAGCCCTGAGCGTGGTCCCTTGCATCGGTTGTTGTCTGCGTGGGTCGAAGCGATTGAAAACGATTCGAAGTCGCGGCACACGCGATGGTCGATCGATGTCGACCCGATGGAAATGTTTTAACCGGCATGCCATGCTATGATCATCAGATGCACGAGATGCTAACTATCACCCGCCCCGATGATTGGCATGTACATCTTCGCCATGGCGAAATGCTCACGCATGTTGTGCCCCACACCGCTACTCGGTTTGGCAGAGCGATGGTTATGCCAAACTTGTCACCGCCCATCATAACCACCGAGCAAGCGCTTGCTTACCGCACTGAAATTCTCTCGGCATTACCAGATGGCAGCACATTCACTCCGCTGATGTCTCTCTATCTAACCGATCATACCGATCCTCGTGAAGTTGCAAAAGTGGTGCAGAACGAGCATGTCGTAGGCTTCAAACTCTATCCCGCTGGTGCAACTACCCACTCAGATTCCGGGGTTACGCGTATCAGTAAAATTATGCCGGTGCTCGAAGCAATGGCGGAGCACGACGTTGTTTTGCAAGTGCACGGTGAAGTGACCGATCCGAATGTGGACATATTTGATCGAGAAGCGGTGTTCATCGAGCAAATCCTAATCCCACTACAGCGGGAGCTCCCCACGCTAAGAATTGTGCTCGAACATGTAACCACAGAACAAGGCGTGGCATTCGTACAACATGCGGGAGAAAGGGTTGCTGCGACTATCACCGTCCATCATTTACTACTCAACCGTAACGATATGTTTGTTGGAGGTATTCGCCCACATTCCTATTGTCTACCGGTGCTCAAGCGCGAACACCATCGTTTGGCGTTGCTGTCGGCCGCTACTTCGGCCGATCCATCTTTTTTTGCCGGGACCGATAGTGCTCCACATGTTCGTGATAGCAAAGAAAACGGTTGCGGCTGTGCTGGGATCTATTCAGCCCATGCGGCGATAGAATTATATGCGGATATTTTTTCAAGCATGAACACACTTGAAAAACTCGAGGGTTTTGTCAGTCATTACGGTGCTGATTTCTACGGCATCAAGCGCAATACCGAAAAAATAACACTGGAGAGAAATGCTTGGCGGGTCCCGCAGATTTATTCAGCGGGGCACAAGGAAATCATTCCGCTCAAAGCAGGAGAGATGGTAAATTGGTCGATAGCGAAGGATGTCAACCAACAGTAACCTGCCCAAATAACACACACGAACGTCCTAAAAAATGGTTTCAGGAGAACGCTGTACTTGTGCATCGTTGATGGAAAGATCCGAACCGTCCACGATCGTCTTCAAGAATTGTTGATAGATCTCATTGCCGCTTCGTGCCAGCATTTGTTGTTCCAGTTCAGTACGTTGTTCCGTGTCGTCAGAGTCGTCGGTATTGCCGAGAATGACTTCTTTAAGCGCATAGATGGCGTAATCCCCGTTGTCAAGCGCAACACTGCTATACACTATTCCCCTACTGAGATCCGCGCCTAATCCAAAAGCAGCATCTCCTAAATTCGTCAAATTTCCAGTCACTGCATCATGCGTACTGGGCAGCACCATTGACTCTAACTTCTCCATCTCCAATAATTGTGCCCAATCGATTGTTGTAGAATTCAAATCAGCTGCCAGCATTTCCCCCAATGCTTCAACTTTATCGATCGATTGCTCTGCTTCGAGTATTTGTATCACCTCACTCTTAACCTCGTCGAACAGCTTCACACGGGCAGATTCATATTCATTTTTGTGAATCGCCAGCAAGTGTTCAAATCCAAGCTCGATGGCAACACTGTTCAATTCGCTGATGATAACGTCATCCTCAAAAGCCGCGCGTCGTACTTGCTCTTCACTGGCAATACCTTCGCCGCTATTTTCTGTAAACCAGTCGGTCTGTTTGATTTCCAAACCTAACTCTTCAGCAGCAACAGTGAGATCGTCAGGGTTCTCAAACACTAAATTTTGAAAGGTATCACTAATCTCTGCAAACAACTTTTCTGCTTGAGTTCGCTTGATAACATTGGCGACTTCGACACTCACTTCGTCCAACATTTTTTGTCGTTCTTCGGTCAATTCAGTTAATTTGATGATGTGATAACCAAACTGAGTTTCGATCAATCCGCGAATTTCTCCCGCTGTCATGTCGAATACTGCTTCTTCAAATGGTGCTACCATCTGTCCACGCGTAACCACACCGAGATCCCCGCCGTTATCTTTTGAACCCGGATCGTCAGAATGCTCTTTCGCCAGCTCGGTAAAATCAGCATTGTCAGTGCGTGCATCAGTGAGCACTTGCTCCGCTTGCGCGCGAACTTCCGCTTTTTTTGCATCGTCGCCGTCCGCATCAACTCTGAATAAAATATGACTCGCTTTGCGCGTTTCCGCTTGTTTATATCGATCGGTATTTTGTTCGTAATTTTCGTTGATCTCCGCTTCCGAAGGCGTAACCTTGTCAACTAAATCGTCCACGCGAAGCTCGATGTAATCAACTTTAATACGCGCCGATATTTCGTGTGCCGACAAGTTATTTTGATAGTTTTGCTCGGCATCCTCATCGCTGATTTGGATTTCCGCCTCAAACCGATTTGCCGGCAAGAGCACATAGTCGACCGTGCGCATCTGATCAGCTAACTGCAATAATCGGTCGACTTCACGATCGCTCAGAAATGCAGAGCCGATGATCAGCGAGGATATCTGCCTAGACAATATGCTCCTCTGTATGCTCGCTTCATACGATTTCAGAGTAATCCCATTAGAGCGCAACAAATCAATATATAGGTTGAAATCAAACTCGCCATCAGTCAAAAATGCCGGCGTAGTTTCGATGGTCTCCCGTAGTTGTTCGTCGCGTAAGTAATATCTATAATCGCTGACATATTGGTTGACCACCCTCGTCGTCACCATCGTTTGGACGACTTCTCTGCGCAACTCTTCGGCCTCGAACTCTGTCGGGTTATAGTTTCCGCCCGCCTGTTGGATTAATGAGTTGCGTCTTTGGGCAAGCGCATTCTGATAGTCATATAGTTCAATTTTTTCACCGTTGACGACTGCCACCGGTACCGAAGATGGACCTTCAAAATACGATTGAACCCCCCATAACGCAAAAGGGATTGTGATTACAATGACAATGACCCACGCTAACCAGCCGCTGGCTTGTTCACGAATTTTTACCAACATAATATATGGGTCTTTATAAAATTATGATTTAGTGAAAATACTGCGTTCAATCATCGCTACAGTGGTCAATTGGAATCCGACATTGTGGAAATGTCATTCCACCAAGCCAGCAATCATTTATTCCAGCGTTTGCATACCGATTAATAATTGAACGCCTTATCTGTATATGGCGGAGCGGACGGGACTCGAACCCGCGACCCCCGGCGTGACAGGCCGGTATTCTAACCAACTGAACTACC
>WASV01125235.1_pt1 | contig 23412 bp, 24 predicted proteins | sample 5698531 | NCBI WGS metagenome assembly WASV01 (sample SAMN11175559, study PRJNA528189) | sponge metagenome | isolation source: marine sponge | host: Myxilla | place: Antarctica: Western Antarctic Peninsula, King George Island | collected 2013-01 | reverse complement strand
GCACACTGATATGATAGCGCATAACTATAATGGTAGCGCATAACTATAATAGTATCAGGGTTGTTGTTGGTGCTCATCGCCATCAGGAATCCGGCTTTTCGATGTTTTTGAAAAACCAACCTATTCTCCCACCATCTACCCAGTCGCTCTCTTGAAGTAATTAGCAACCTACCTTACAAGCCTTCTTAAAGTTTGCAAAGAGCTGTGATTCGTCAAAGTCGGTCAAATTACTTAGGGGTTCAGGACAGGGAAACGATAATAAAAAATGTCAGGGCCAGCAGCAGGTCCATAGTAATTTGGATGCCCACTCGGTGCCAGCGTGACGCTGAACCCAATGTGCACATGATATTTTTCCCTCGTGCCCCGAGGGGGTAATAGCTTTTACTGACAAACAAGCGATCATCTCGGCTTGAAGAGTCGCTGCTAATCCCCCCCCTGCTAAAGGATCAAAGCCTGGAGCATAAACCTTGCGAGTGGGTCTTGGTGTCCACATTTTCGATGCTTTCGAGAATCTTTCCATCTTCCCCGATCACATAGGTGATGCGGGCAGCGTATTGCTCTTCGGCGCTTTTGACCGCCTGATAGCCCAGGGCGATTTCCCGATTCACATCGCAAAGCAGGGGATAGGGGAAAGAGAATTTTTCTGCAAAGGCTTTGTTACCCGCTTCATTGTCCAGGCTGACCCCGAAAATCTGGACATTTTTTTCCTCGAAACTTTTGTAATCATCGCGGAACCCCTGACCCTCCATGGTGCAACCTGGGGTATCGGCCTTGGGGTAAAACCAAAGCACCACTTTTTTCCCTCTGCAATCCTTCAGGTTTACGGTGTTTCCGTTATGATCTTTCACAGAAAAATCTGGCGCATCGGTTCCGGGTTGTAACATTTTTCTTATCTCCCTCTATAAGGTTAATTTTATTTTCTGAACTGGTGTTATCTGAGCCTGGTATTAGATGGTCCAAAAGCTTTCCATGTATTAAATGGTCCCAAAGCTTTCCAAGTATTAGATGGTCTCAAAGCTTTCAGGGAGCAGGCTTTTCAGGATTAGGAAAAGAGAACTCTCAAGTTTCGGGAAACAATTTCGCCGCAATACTTTCGCCAAGCACCATATCTTCCGGGCGGGTGATTTTGAGATTCCATTCGGAGCCGTCCACAACCATGACATCGTGCCCCAGATATTCAATCAAGGCACCCTCGTCTGTACTATAAAAGGAATCCTTCCCGGCGTTACGAAAAGCCTCGCCGAGCAGGTCATAGCGAAAAGCTTGCGGAGTCTGAACACGCCACAATCCTTCTCGCTCCAAAGTACGCTCAACCTTGCCGGAACTATCTACCTGTTTAAGGGTATCGTTGACAGGAATGGCCGTGATCGCCGCACCAGATTTTTCGGCAATCTGGATCGTTTTCTGAATCATCTCTCTCGATAAAAAAGGACGCACCCCATCGTGAACCAGAACAATATCGGTATCCTCGGGGAGGGACTGATAGCCGTTTAAAACAGAGTCCTGCCTTTTTTCACCCCCCGCCACAACTTGTTCAACAATCGAGGAATGCTCCAGCCAGTCGGCGCGGGAATTTTCCAGTTCGTTTTTGGGCACCACCAGAACCAACGAATCAATGAGCCCCGATTCCTCGAGCGTTTTCAAGGTGTAATGCAGGATAGGCTTTCCCCTCAACACTTGAAACTGTTTGGGAACTGTTCCCCCCATTCGAGTTCCCTGGCCACCTGCAGGAATGATCGCACGCACCTTCATAGTTGACTATTCAAATAAGTATTCAAAAACTTCTGCAAGATTTTTCACAAATAACAACTCAATACCTTCATTCGGCATGTTCTTTGCTTTTTTCGCGGCATACGGGATGACACAACGTTTAAAACCGAGCCTTCTCGCTTCCAGAATGCGGGCATCCAACTGCATGACAGAGCGCACCTCCCCCGTCAAACCCACCTCCCCGATCAGCACAGTTTGCGGGTCTATGACCTTGTCACGAAAACTTCCCGCAATGGCGCCCACGACCGCCAGATCCAAAGCCGGTTCGGTAATTTTTATTCCTCCCGCAAGATTCACGAAAATGTCTTCGCCTTGCAGGTGAAACTCCATTCGCTTTTCAATAATGGCGATCAACAGTGACATGCGGTTATGGTCAAAACCTGTGGACATTCTTCTAGGCATACCTATAGAAGAAGATGTGCAGACCAGGGCTTGAACCTCGACTAGCAAGGTGCGGCTTCCTTCAAGGGTGGCCGCAATAACGGAACCTGGAGAATCTTCAGGTCGCTCAGACAAAAACCATTCAGAAGGATTTTCCACCGGTACCAATCCTTCCGGCAGCATTTGAAACACTCCAATTTCCGGAGTGGGGCCAAACCGGTTTTTAGTCGTCCTCAAGGCCCGGTAAGCATGGCCCTGATCGCCCTCGAAATAAACCACCGTATCCACAATATGTTCTAAAGATTTGGGACCGGCTATCGCCCCATCTTTATTGATATGACCGATCAGAAGAGTTGGCAGACCACGTTGCTTGATGGCTTGGAAAATTTTGAAGGCCACTTCCCGCACCTGGCCTATGCTTCCCGGGGCGGACTGTAAATCTGCAGTGTAAAACGTTTGCACAGAATCCAGCACCAGTACCTCTGGCTTAACCTTATCTACCCATTGAAGAATATCCTCTACGCAGATCTCAGCGCAAACCAGAAGGTTCTCAGACAAAGCGTTGAGACGTTCAGCACGGAGCTTGATCTGGGAACCCGATTCCTCCCCGGAGACATACAGAACCTTTTTCCCAAGCCGAGCCAAGTGGCCCATGCTTTGTAAAACGAGGGTCGACTTCCCGATTCCTGGTTCGCCCCCGATCAGGATGAGCGAGCCCTCGACCATACCTCCGCCGAGAACCCGGTCAAACTCTTCGATGCCAGTAGTCAAACGATTATCGACAATCGACTGAACTTCTGTGATGGGAGTTAATACTGAGGAATCCGGGCTTCGTTTAGCATTTCTAGAAGCTGGTGGTGGGCGCGAGGCCTCTTCAGAAAAACTGTTCCAGGCCATACATTCGGGACACTTTCCCATCCACTTCGGGATATGGTGGCCGCATTCCTGGCAGACAAAAATAGTAGTGGTTTTAGCCATAATCAGGCGGAGCAGCAGGAGTCAGTAATCGGTCAAGTTCTAAAAAAGCATCGGTCAAGTTCTGAAAAAGCAAAAGTACTTTTGGACCACAAAAAAAGCTTTTGTCATCCGGCCATTCTATTGACCACCGGTCTTGTTTTTTGGAGGAGCTTGATTGCCCAGGGTTTTCTTAATGTCATCGTTCTTGTTTTTTGGAGGAGCTTGATTGCCCAGGGGTTTTCTTAATGTCATCGTTTCAGAAAATATTAACATTGGCTTTTCGGCGTAAATCGGCGAGCACTTCCTTGATTTCTCTCTGGGTTTTCTCAAGGAGGCTGGCCTTGAGTCTTTTGCAAAGCCTCCTGCTCCTTTTTACATCTTAGCCAGTGTCGTGGCACAACAAGACCCCGCTTCTCCTATTCCTTGGCGATCATAGTGTCATGGAACAACAAGACCCAGCTTCTCCTGTTCCTTGGCGATCATCTTGAGAATTTCAATCAGGCGGGAGAGTTCCTCATTTACCAGGTCCACCCTGATAGTGCGAGCATCTTCTTTCTGCGCCGCATCTTTTAACTGCCCAACCATAGAACTTTCCAATTCTGTGGAATGAATAGCAAGGTTTGAGGAAAGGTCGATAAGCTTGTTGAGCTTTTCATCGGCTAATTTATTGAACCCCTTGGCCTGCTCCAGTTCCGCTTTGAGAACAACAAGCACTTTATTGGATGTAGTGTTTTGAGCTTGCAGGCTGCCGGCCAATATATTCATTTTTTCATCCGCAACAATAAGGTTAGCGGTTGTCCCCTCCACGCTGGCACGAGTGATTTCCATGTCTTTTTTGATGGAACCCAGCAGGGATCTGGTATCCAGACCCTGTTTCAAGCTCTTCTCAAGAACTTTAATCAACTCCTGGTTCAATTGTTGATTTTTAGCGAAGAAGGCTTCCATGTTTTTCTGGTTTGCCATGTTGGCCTGAGTCAACTGGTCCAACATCATCTTTTGGTTCTTCCGGTTTCCATCATCGATGGTGGGGATAACATCCGTACGAAAAAGATCGAGACCTTTTTTAGTTATGGCACTCTGCGCTGCCAACTGCTGAACAACCCTTTCCAATGTCTTGTCATTGGCTGCGGCAAACTCCTGGAAATTTGTTTTGCTGGATTGTTCGAATTTTTCTATATCCTGCGCCAGCCCCTCTTTCAGGTTTGCCTGGTCCTGGCGGAATAGTTCGAGAGTCTTGTTTTGCTGGTGGATTTTCTGCAAAACCTGGTTTGTAACTTCCCCTGCCAAATCATCAAGCTTGGCATTGGTTTTTTTCAGACCGATCAAGGTTTCGGATTTGTTCTGCTCGACTGCCCCCTGTAATTGCGGGAAAACCTGTTTCATTTCTGCAATCTGGCGCAAAAGATCTTCTTGCTGTCCCCGTAAATTTGAAAGCTCATTAATTTTCAAGTTTTCCAAATAGACGTGGAGCTTTTTTAACTCAAGGGCTACTTTTTCTAACTCATCTCCGGCAACCCACAAGGCAGATGCATTGACAGGGAAAAGGAGTATTAAGAGTAATAAAAAAGAAAGTGCGCGGGTGGATTTCGCCTTCATGGATTTTGCTCTTTCGTTAAAAACCTGAATGTGCCGGAAATTGAAATTCTTGTATCAAAAAAAAGCCACGCCGGGGACAAGTCCCCAACGCGGCTTTTATTATATACGATTCCATCCTGAATCGTTAGAAACGGGGAATGGTTATTTTGAAACCATAAAATGCGCTCTCCGGTTCTGATGCCAGCAGATTTCGCCACTTTCAGAACAGAAAGGCTTTTCCTCGCCATAGCTAATAACCTTCACATTTTTGGAATCCACACCTTGAGACACCAGATAATTTCTGGCGGAATTCGCACGGCGCTCACCCAAAGCAATATTATAATTATTAGTGCCTCTCTCATCAGAATGACCCTGGATTTCTACCTGCATATCCGGATTGCTTTTGAGAAATGCGGCATTCTCCTGAAGGACCATTTTGGAATTACTATCCAGATCATACTTGTCAAATTTGAAATGGATGTCCTTCAAATCAGACGATGTCTGGAAAGGTTGCAACAGGAACTCTTGCGCGCCCGAAGCAGACGGATTACTAGAAAATTCGCTTGAACCATCACTCGGCTCTTCATTAAAAAAACCATCTGAAGAGAAACCCTTCTCTAAAACAGGTTCTTCACTGAAGGAATTGGAATCTCCTGATCCGGCGAAGGCATCGTCTGATGAAGAGGGCTCATCAAACTCCATGACTCTCCCTTCACTGACGCTCTCTTCACTGACGCTCTCGGATGTTTCGAACTCCGGCGGCATAAGCTTTTTCGAGCAAGCCGTTGTTAAGAATACACAAAGTACTGCGGTAATAATTGCCTTCATAGTTTCCATAATAGTCATCGTTTAAAAATTCCCCTGAAATTTATCAAACTTCAAAAATTTATCAAACCTCATAGTGCCCTCTGCAAATCAACGTATTACCAAGTTCCAGCACCTATTTCTCTTAAAAATCCATTGTATTCTATTGCATAGAGACAGCATCTCTAATAATTATAGTATAATTATAACAAAAATGTTGAAATACTTCAATTATCTTATAAATATCGACATTCCAAACATTTTGATTTTAAAGACCAAAGCCTATAAATGGGCGTATAAAAATGGTAAGGCCAATGGGTTCGGGTCACAACCTTTAATTTGCTGAGGGTTGCTTAGCGTTTGGAATAAGGGGACCATGCGGGGCTATGCCCCTTGCCGGAGAAAGTCAGTTGTCTTGCCCCGCTATTCCCCACTTTCTGAATGAAAAGATTGTACCGGTCATTTTCCCTCTTTCGATATATGATAAACCGGCCATCTGGAGACCAACTAGGTTGCTCACAACTTCCAGAACCCTTAGTCACAACCTGGCTCTGACGTGTGTTTAGATCATATATTCTGATTTGAAACCTTTTCCCCACTCTCGAGGTGTAGGCAATTTGGTCCCCATTGGGAGACCAGGCCGGGTTATCGTTATAACTAGAACCGAAAGAGATGCGAGTCACCTTGGACTGGTCACCTTTGACGGAATCCATTATATAAATTTGCGGGGCTCCGGTTCCTGAACGGTCAGAAGTGAAGGCTATTTTTTTCCCATCCGGAGACCATGCGGGGGATGTATCAATATTGAAATGGCGGGTTAAACGTTTCAGTTGGCGATCTCTATTCAAGATATAAACTTCAGAATTCTGGTCCTTGCTTAACACCAGAGCAATCTTCTGCATATCTGGAGACCAGGCCGGGGCAGCATTCAGACCCGGAAGGCGGTGGAGAGTCTGCCGCTTTTTCCCTGAAGCATCGATCATGATCAAATCCGGGTTACGCGCCGCATACGAGGTGTAAATAATCCAGTTAGCATCCGGAGACCAGGCAGGGCTAAGGTTGACCGCATGATCGCGGGTCACCCGCCTCAGGTTGTATCCGTCAAAATCTACCAGATAGATTTCCTTGCCTGCGCTTTCCTGATTCAGGAAAGCTACCTGGGTTTCTGCGATGCCGCGTTTTCCTGTCAACTGCATGACCGCTTCATCGGCAAATCGATGAATAGTTTTTCGAAGCAGATCCCGCGAGGTTCTATAACGTTTGCCAAGAAGGAGCCGTTTATTCACCACATCATAGAGTCGAAAAATAAAAACATAGCCTTTCGCCTTTTCCAACACACTATATTCGGTTTTGATGAGCCACTGGGCTCCTACCTGACGCCAGTTTTGGTAGTCCACTTTAGAATTTGAGCGTTCCGTTTCCTTTAATTCCTCAAACACCTGCTCATGCAGAGGAGAAAACCATTCGGAAAGTATCAAATCCTTTTTCAGAATCTTTTTCGCTTCCTCGCCAAATCCCGGGACACCCACGCCGGGACCTCTTACAACAAAATCCGTAATCGCCACTCCCACTTTCTTCTGCGTCTTACGTTCCAGATCAATACGAACCGGAGGTTCTGCCGAACCAGTCCGGGTCTGCAACAACACCAAGACCGTTAAAATCAGAGGCAAATAAAACCCGGATTTACTCGTCTTTTGGAACATATTTAAAATACATTTCTAGATGAAGGTTAGGGGCCTTTAACTCCTGACGAAATTCAGGGAAAGGCACAGAGTCCAAAATCGCTCTGACAGCAAGGGCATCCAAGGCTTCCACTCCCGAGCTTTTTTTGATAACAGGCTTATCGATATTTCCATGGCGAAAAATCAAAAAGGAAACTATTGCCTCCCGATTATGTTCTTGAGCTAAAGGCTCCCGCCAATTTTTTAAAATCCTCTCCTTAACCATGCCCGCATACAACACTTTAATATCCGCACCCGGGGTTCCTTCTTTTTTCGCGGACACATAGGAATCCCCTTCTCCTGATTCAGTTGTAGCCCGGGAAGATCCGGGCAAGCTGCGCAATTTGCTTTGAAAGCTGGAAGAGCCAAACCTGGCTCTGGAAATTTCCACTCTTATTGCTTTGGACTCGACCGATAAAGCACCAAACTTCTCCATAACAGAATCGAAGGATTCGCTACTCTTCTCTATGCTTTCCTGGGAACCAGGTTCCTTTGTTCCCACTTCGGGTACAGGCGAACCACCCAACTTTGCCAACTGTTGTAATTCCTTCAACTGTTGTAATTTCTTCAACCAATCCACTCCAGGATCTTTGGGTTTTTCTCCCTGCTTTTTTTCGAGAGCGGGTGGGGGTGGATTTTCCTCTACTTTTTTAAGCTCTTCAAAATCCTCAAGAATATTATTATACAGAAGAACAGGTGCTACAGCCTTTATTTCATTGAACTTTTTATTTTTTAAAATTTCCAATTCCCGAAAAGTTTCCTCGCTAAGAGGTTTCTTCTTAATGGGTTTAGTCGTCAAGGGTTCATGCTTTGGTTTTTCCAACCGCGCCAACTGGTCCAATTCTTCCACCATTTTTTCTCCCGGCGGGATCGCAAGAGCCATCTTTGTTTCCAACTCATTCAACTTTTCAAGAATTCCGTTGAGCCTCGGAGTTCTGACTGCGGAAACCTTTTTCACCTCACTCGACTTGGGAGCCGTGGTTTTCTTTAAAGTCGGGCTTTTTTTGGAGGATTGCGAACGTTGTTGTACTGCGGCTGACTTAAATCCCGTTGGTTCACTGACCAGGTTCACCATAAACGCCGGCGGGACAACCACTTTCGCCGAAAAGTCGGGCTTGGGAAGAAACAAGGCAACGGTTAAAAGCAGAAGATGCCCAAAAACAGAAAACACAAGCATCTGATTGAAATCAATGGACTGGAAAAACTGGGCTTTCATGACGTTGAAGGTTCGGTCACCATCCCAATATTTTGTACTCCGGCCTGCTTCACGGTAGATAAGATATGCATGACAAAGCCATAGTCCAGTGTTTTATCTGCCCTGAGATAAACTCCGCCTTCTTTATTGGCTTCGATATACTGCTCCACCTTGCGGGTTAACCCCACCAGGTTTGCCAGTTCCTCCTGTTTCCAGAAAATTTTCTTACTGCCCTTTAAAGTGATGGTGGGAATTTCTTTGATACTCATAGGGGCGATCGACTCTTTAGGGAGCTGGACTTCCATACCGTGTTGCATGAGCGGGGCTGTGATCATAAAAATAATCAGCAACACCAGCATGACATCGACAAACGGCGTCACGTTAATTTCCGCCAAAAACGGTCTTCGTTGCTTTAACATAAACGCTTTTTTTTAGACCTGAAGAAGGTTACGAAAGATCGAGCAGATTTTTATTTTTCACAGGTTCCTGCGCGAAATTTTTTTCCGCCATGTAAGTAAAGTCCAATGAAAAATCATCCATAGCAGATGTAAAAAGTACAACTTTGTTATTGAAGTAATTGAAGAAAATGACCGCCGGGATTGCCGCCACCAGTCCCGCTGCAGTCGCGATGAGCGCCTCCGCGATTCCTGGAGCCACACCCCCTATGCTGGATGTTCCCTGCAATCCGATAGACCTGAAAGAATGCATGATTCCCCAAACCGTCCCGAACAATCCAATAAAGGGCGTTGTGCTTCCCGTTGTAGCGAGAAAGTCCAGTCGGTGCGACAGCCGTCCTACTTCCCTGTTGATGGCTTTATTGACGGCAAGACCAATACCCTTCAAGTCTCTGGATGTCATCTGTTCCCCTCCTGCAGAAGGGGGTTTTCCTTGTTTTTTACGTTCTTCCCTGGCCATCTTCTGAAAAACACATAGTTCCCGGTAGCCAGTCAAAAATATCCGAGCCAATGGACTGGTCCTCAACTCTTTAGCAAAGTTGTAAATGCGGGTCAGGTTTTCTGTCTTCGAAAAGGTTTCCAGAAATCTGTCATCTTCACCTTTTGCTTTTCGATAGGAAATGAATTTGTTAAAAATGATCGCCCAGGAAACAATGGAAAATACCAGGAGTAAGAACAAAACCCCTTTGGCCATCAAACTCGACTGCATAACCAACTCAACAACACTTAATGGATTATCAATAATTATATTTTGCACACGGAACCTCTTCACGGAAAAATTGAGGCCCAAAGGCAGGACGCCAAAAGGTATAAGTTTATTTTCTTCTAATTAAATCAACAGTTTACTTTAATTAAATCTCAAATTTAAGTCAAATATTATTGCCAAGAAAATACGGAGGGAAATATAATTGGGGCAAATTCAAACAGGTTGACGGCGAAACGGTCACTCTCTCCCTTTGGAATCATTCTCCCCCTTTGGAATCATTCTCTCCCTTTGGAATCATTTCTTTGCCCGTTCCAAATACTCTCCTGATGTGGTCGAAACACGCACTGCTTCACCTATTTGAATAAACTGCGGTACTGTCACGACCAGACCGGTTTCAAGCGTCGCGGGTTTTCCAGAACCAGAGGCGGTCGCTCCTTTAAGAGGGGGTTCGGTATCGGTCACTTTGAGTTCCACGGCCTCAGGGAAAGACACGCCGATGGGGCTGTCATCATAAAACTCGATCGTCACCTTGGCATTAGGCAGAAGGAACTTCTTGTCGTCGCCCATAACTTTTTCATCCAGGAACGTCTGTTCAAAAGTTTCACAGTTCATAAAACATAAGCCCGCAGGATCATCATACAGATATTCCATATCCACCTGCTCCATTTCGGCGCGTTCTACCGATTCATCAGCGCGGAACTTGATTTCTGTTTGCGTTCCATCCTTTAGTTTTCTAAGCTTAGCCTGCATAGAGGCCTTGCCTTTTCCTGGAGTGCGATGTTCGGCCGACATAACACGATATAAATCACCCTTAACCTTGATCACATAACCGGGACGAAGCCCGTTACCATTAACAAAAGCAACCATTCGACAAATTCCCCAAATTTTCTGATTAGTTGAAGCAGGATAAAACGAATTTTTCACCCTCGGAAGCAACGATTATCATAGAGCAAATAGAAAGAATCAAGGAAAATTCCGATCATAACGGCAAAATTTCAGGAGAGTTAATGGAATGAAATGTCCATTATGTAGTTTTTCAGCCCATTATCTGAGCTCTGGAGAAAACCGGAAATACTGGCTCTGCTCAGAGTGCCGGGCAATCTTCGTTCCCCAAGAATTCCATATCCCAAAAAACGAAGAGGTTAAACGCTATCTGGAACATGAAAACAGCCTTGAGAACGAAGGCTATGTCCGCATGTTTCAGGAAAAAATTGACCTTCTTCAAGAATACGAAATTAAATCAGCTCTGGATTATGGCTGCGGCTATGAGCCTGTCCTGAAAACCCTACTGGAAAGACAGGGGATTAAGACGGACGGTTATGACCCGAATTTTTTCCCCGACACTCGTTTGGACAAACTTTATGATCTTGTCATCTCTACAGAGACCTTTGAGCATTTCAGAAATCCGGCCGAAGAAATCCCCCGCATTGCCGACAAGGTTGCACCGGGAGGAATTCTAGCGATCATGACCCGGTTTTATCCTTTCGAGGACTTTGCGAACTGGTATTACAAACGAGATCCTACCCATATTATTTTTTACTGTTCCCAGACCTTCCAGTGGCTGGCAGAAAATATGGAATTGAAACTGGTCTTCAACAATAATCATGATTTTGTGGTATTAAAGAAACCCACTCCCGTGGAAGAGAATTAGTAATGTCTTGATCTGCCGATAAATGTTATTTCGGCCTGGCCGAACATTGTACGAACAATTTTCTGTGTAGATTGCAAAACATTATTGCCCTCACTCCAGGCCGACGACTACGTCGGAAAAAACTTTTTGTATAGAGAGGTACTATGGCTGGAGAATATATTTTCACCATGCAGGACATGGTCAAACGTTACGGACGTAACGAGGTGCTGAATGGAATCAACCTTAGTTTTTATCATGGCGCCAAGATTGGCATCGTTGGAGAAAACGGATCGGGTAAATCCACCATTCTTAAAATCATGGCGGGAGAGGATCAGGAGTTTGATGGACGCGCCACGCCTTTAAAGGGAACCACGATCGGGTTCCTGCCTCAAGAGCCGGTTCTGGACGACGAGCAAACCGTCCGAGAAAATGTGGAACAGGCTTTTGGTGATATTAAAAAAATGATTGAAGATTTCAATGAAGTCAGCGCCAAAATGGCCGAACCCATGACGGATGAGGAAATGGAAAAAGCCATGGAAAAAATGGGCCGACTTCAGGATCAAATTGACGCTGCGGACGGATGGGAACTAGATCGGCAGGTGGAAGTGGCGATGAATGCTCTCGTGCTTCCTCCCGATGACCAGAAAGCCGGAACTCTCTCGGGGGGCGAAGCCCGGCGGGTTGCCCTTTGCAAACTGCTTCTTCAAAAACCCGATATGATTCTTCTCGACGAACCCACCAACCATCTTGATGCTGAGACCGTACAATGGCTGGAAAACACGCTCTCCAATTATCCCGGCAACATCATCGTCTCCACTCATGACCGGTATTTTCTAGACAACATCACTAAATGGATCCTTGAATTGGAAGGCGGGAAAGGCAAACCGTTTGAAGGCAACTACAGTTCATGGCTGGAACAAAAGGCCGAAATCCTGAGGCGAAATGAAAAATCCGCATCGACCCTGCAAAAACGACTGGAAAAAGAGTTGCAATGGTTGAGAGAAACTCCTGGCGCCAGACGCAAGCACAATAAAGGCCGGGTCAACGAATACGAAAAACTTTCCGCACGCAAAGTAGACCTGGAAGATAACTCGCTTGAAATCCAGATCGCTCCCGGCCCGCAACTCGGCGAACAAGTGATCGAAACCGATTCTCTCAGTAAAGGCTATCAGGAGGAAAACCCCATCATCAAAGACCTCACTTTCTCGGTACCCCGTGGGGCGGTGGTCGGATTGATCGGCCCTAATGGCGCTGGCAAAACCACCTTGTTCCGCATGATCGCAGGCGAAGAACAACCCGATTCCGGAACCCTCAAGCTAGGGTCTACGGTAAAACTTTCCTACGTTGACCAGCACCGTCACGACCTGAATCCCGACAACACCATCTTCGAGGAAATCACTGGAGGCACCGAGCATATCGAAGTCGCGGGAAAGGCAATCGTTTCCAGAGCCTATGTCGGACGGTTCAATTTTAAAGGTACTGATCAACAGAAAAAGGTGGGGGAACTCTCAGGTGGGGAACGCAACCGGGTTCATCTGGCAAAACTTCTCAGAAGGGGCGGAAACGTCCTGCTCCTGGACGAACCCACCAACGACCTGGATGTAACCACCTTGCGTAATCTCGAAAACGCCATTCTTGATTTCAGCGGATGCGTCCTGGTTATCAGCCATGACCGGTTTTTTCTCGACCGCATCTGCACCCACCTTCTGGTTTTTGAAGGCAACAGCAAAGTGCGATGGTTCGAAGGAAACTTCGAGGAATATCGGGAAAAACGCAAACAGGAATTGGGTGGCAAAGAAGAAAACAGAAGGTCAAAATATAAAAAACTTACTCTTCGTTAACCGGTCGGTGGACGTGATATTTTTTCGTGGCTGTGATGTTCGTGGCTGTGATGTGTGAGACCTCTTTATGCCCGGCACAGGTACTTCGTGCCCTACAGGGATAAATGTGGTGGTGATGCTAATACCTCTTCGTTGGTTCAGGTTTTTGAATTTTTATTTGCTGGCGGGGAATGTCAGGGAGAATGTGGTCCCTTTTCCTTCCCGTGAGGAGACATCAATCTTTCCTCCAAGTTTCACCACCAGTTTATGGACGATGTTCAGTCCCAAGCCGGTCCCCTTGCCCGGTTCCTTGGTGGTAAAAAATGGATCATAAATTTTCGACAAGTATTCTTGTGGAATACCCGGCCCCGTATCTCTAATTGTCGCGAGAACATTTCCATTTTGCCCTTCTGTTGAAATGCTCAGTTTCCCTTTGCCTTCCATCGCCTGCACAGCATTAGTCAGCAGATTGATAAAGATCTGTTGAATTTCCTCAGGTTTTGCCTTGACAGGTGGTAGCTCAGAAAAATTTTTATCCACTTTGATGTCATTGTTATAGGAAGCAAGAATAGCGATCTCAATGGCCCCATCGATCCGTTCATTCAGGCTCACTTCTTTTTCTTCCACCAACCCGGCCGAGCGCGTGTAACCCGACATATTGAGAATAATCGATGCCATATGTTTGGAACGGTCAAAAACTTTGCCTGCATATTTTTGAATTTTACCCTGATCCTTTTCACCTATTATGGCTTCAGTAAAACCCATGATGGAAACCAACGGATTGTTCAATTCATGAGCAATGCCCGCAGCAAGTGTACCCAAACCAGATAGTTTTTCCGCCATAACCAATTGGTTGTGCAACTCCACATCTTCAGAAACATCCCTTAAAAGCAATCCCAATCGTTTGCCACTATCGTCGTGAATAGCAATATCAAAAATCTGAAATGCGAAAATCTTCCCATCCAGCTTGACGGTTTGTTTCATGCTTTGCAGGGAAGGAGATTCCTTAGGGGCAAGAGGATCTTGAGCGGTATAACATTGTATAGTCTGATCCCCCATCTGTCGGGAGGAAATGGTAACGATTTCACTATAAAAATTGAGGAGTTTGTCCTGTACAACTTTCCAGGTCGAGGCGGACTCGAGTCCCAAGTCCATTAAAGAATGTCCTTGAAGTTGGTCGGCGGTTTGCTGGGCAACAGTCTCAAACGCCCCATTCATATATTCAATTTTCAGGTTGGGATCAAAAATAACCACCGCATCGGGAACACTCCTGAGAATGCTGTCGGTGTATTCTTTGAGATAAAGAACCTCCTCAGTTTTTTCGAGCACCTGGTGTTTCAGCCCTGAAAAAGATTTTTGCAGCAAATCATTCATCAGGTTGACTTCATTGGCTAGTGCCTCAAGTTCATCTCCCGTCTTGATTTTCAGCGGCTCGACTTTTTCACCTTTACCAATGCGCTCTGTGGCTTTCTGAAGTTCACGAATGGGTTGGACAATTTTCTTTGCCGCCAGGGAACCCATACCCCCGATCAACAGGATAGAAACCACCCCGGCCATGGAGATCCATAAAAAAAGTTTTTGCATGGGAGCAAATAATTCATCCGAAGCCTGCCACGCAAAGGTATACCAGGTTTTCCCTCCCGACAGGGTAATCCATTCCCGGGTCTGCTCCAGAGGCGAGAACCCTATAATGGAAAGATCTTCGCCGCCATGACCGTCCCCCATGGTTTTGACCCAATCCGGATTCTTCCTCGTAACACTCTTGACCAGAACCGGGTCTGGCAACAAAAACCCCGTTGGCAATATTGGGCAATCCAGCACCATTCCTCTCGAATCGATCAACATGACATGACCTGTCTCGCCGAAAGTAATCGGTTCCATGTAACTGGAAAAAAATTCCTTCACATCAAATACATGGTGGAGAACCCCAACGGTCTCTTCTTGTGCATTCAGGATCGGGAAAGCAAAGGTCATCAAGAAGGCTTTGGTCTTTTCGTTATGGGTGACCGGTCCCATATAAACAAAATCTTTTTCGCTGGAAATGGTTTTTTCCCAATCTGGTTTTCCAGTATGAAGAAATTCAGGAAAGTCATTAACGCTGGCCCTGAGAACCCCGAACGCATCGGTGATATATAAGGCACGGGTCGCGAGAACAGACAGGGTTTTTCTTTTCTGGAAACTGTGAAGTACCCCGCTGGCTTCTGACTCAAGAATCGACTGAGATGAACCAGTGCTCTCTTCCTCAATATATTTTTGCCGTGCAGCAGGGTCAAGAGCGAGGAGGGCCTGGTTAAAACCAGAAATGGCAGACCTTATGGAAAGGTGACTGGCGTGGCGGATATTCCTTGAAATCTCACCCTCAATCAATAAATCTATTTTGGTGGAAGTTTCATAAGCCAGTGCCTTGAAGCTGGCTCCGATCACCCCCTGCAGGGATTTCGTTCCCTGCAAATAGGAAAGGATCATAGCCAGCATCAAGGGCAAGGCCCCAACTCCAAGCATAGTCCAGATCAACTTGTTTTTTAATCCGGTACGTATGCCCTTCCGTGTTTCGATTTCCCCGGAACCCCTTACTTGAGAAGCGGGGTTACCGTGATGGGTATCCATAAATTGAACCCCTTGTTATGGATACATGGTTCAAACATAATTAAATTCTTGTCGGGAGGAAAGCACCTCCTCAACTTTGGCCAGCAGTTTTACTTTCTCAATAGGCTTCACCAGATAATCCTTCACACCCTTTTTCAACAGGGAAACTGCCAGATCCGAGTCGGGATAGCCCGTGACCACAATGACAGGAATAGAAGGCGCATTCTGTTTCAAATAATCAATGGTCTCAATGCCATTGACCTTTGGCATTCTAATATCACAAATAATCAGTCCAACCTGCAGCAGATTGGAACCCGACTTCATCAAAGTGACGCCTTCTTCTCCATCTGAAGCCTCAATCACATTATATTTATCCGATTCAAGGTGAAGCCTTAATACCTCTCTCACTTCTGCCTCATCATCAATGATCAAAACCTTACCTTTGGTATTGGCAGCGTTATCTAAAATGGACATAGGACCTCCTACTCAGAATTGAGAACAAAGTTCACTGTCTGGAAAAAATCGCAATTTGCTTTTCTCACAAACATTGAATTCAACCACTTGCTTTTTGAAATATAATTCCCTAAAACAAATCTCGCCACAGTTTCCAAAATATTTTTTTATTAATAAATTTTCAGACGCCGAACGCGAGACAAAAGCCATCCCTAACCTTTTGTATTTTATGGGAGAGGGGGGATGAGGACGTTGAGGGAGAAAGGGTGGCAAAAGAGGGCATTGTGCCTTGAAACACAATGCTCTCTTTTTTTATTGACCTTTGAAGGTAGAACGAATGTAAGCGATGACATCGGCTAGGCTTTGTTCGGGTAAAGTCAGGCCCCAATCCGGCATATTAGGGGATTTACCGACACTTTTTCCACCATAATAAATCAGATTATATAAATAATCATCTGGGTAATCGGCGAGTCGCAGGTCGGCATGCACTGCGAGTTTCGGGTCCAGCCCTTTGGCTCCCGGCCCATCGCCATTACCTTGAGGTCCATGGCACTGCACACAATATTCTTTATAAACTTTAGTGCCGCGTTTCGCGTCGGCTTTTTTGAAAACCGATGAGTTCCACGGTTCGTAGAATTTAAAATCTTTCACGCCAAGAGTCATGAGATAACCAATAATATGGCGTGCCTTGCGGACGCTGATGTCGGCCAGGTATTCGCCGCTGTGCGGGGTGAAATCCTGAGGGTTTTCTGCGAACCGGCTCCACCAATCCAACGTATAGCGGTTGCCCGCATCAAAAAGGTCAACACTGATCGGGCCGCCCATATTTTTTCCTTCATCATCCTTGATCTGGTGGCAACCCAGGCAGGAATATTCCCGAAAAATATCCGCTCCTAAGCTGGCCTCCATTTCCGTAAAGGTAGACATGTCGACAAAACTTTTTTTAATGCGGGGGTCCAGGAAAGTCTTTTCCATATAGTCGGCAATCACCGTGGCTTCTTCGCGCATCAAGACCATATGCTTCCCGGAAAAAGTGGATTTATCCCAGCGATAACTATTGGGATAGAGATTTTTCTCTTGGCCCATCAACCAGCGGATCAACCAGGGGCGTTGGTATTTAACGCCGCTCCACATCAAGTCGGGTGCTTTCAGTTCAAACTTGGAGGTCGGCTTGCCTTTAAACCGATGGCAGTTTTTGCACTGACTGTAGATTATTTTTTCGGCGAATCCATCATCCCCGGCAAAAACTTCTTTTACCTCGTCAACCAAAAATATTGCAAAGGCCAGTAGCAGAATCCTGATCATCGTTTTACTCTTTCCTGGATTGAGAGAACTTGCGTAGATAATGAACGAGCGCCCAGATTTCCCGGTCATCCAAATCTTTATAGGCCGGCATGCCCGTTCCTTGTGAACCATTGCGGATGATCCAGAACAACTGGCCATCGGAAACCTCTTGCATCGTTTCTTTGCATCTGAAATTTCTCGGCGGAGGATTCAGCCCTTGTGCCATGACACCCAATCCATTTCCATTCACGCCATGGCAAATTTTACAGGCCACTGGTTGCACATCCACCTGAAATAAAGATTCGCCGGAATAGATAACTTCCTGATTGAGTTCCAGAGGATTGGACTGGTTGCGGATATCCTCGGGAGCCTGCGCTATAACCCTTTTCTGCGGGCAAATTCCCTGTCCCGCAAAACCCTGTCCATGATGCCCCTGAAAGCTTCGCAAATGATGCCGACGCCCATGGCCGAGAGGTGGTGGCCCTGCCAAAGCATCAGCAACCACCCCGAGCAAAAATATTCCCAAGATCACTCCGACTATAATTTTTCTTTTCCTGCTGAATCCCTGCTCCATTATTGAACACCTATGTTTAATTGCGGAGAACTGATAAACAGTAATAGTTGCTAGCAATCATGTTGTGTCATTTGTCACTGACCCCACGCCTAGGTTGTGTCATTTGTCACTGGCCTCACGCCTAGTGGGAGAAAATGTACGAATGAAGTGGATCACAGTCCAGCCTTCTTCCTCACTGATGACCTTGCCCACCCGGACCGGCATTTCCGTTCCGGGGCTGCCATTCCTCAACACCCACATGAGTTCGCCATCAGTCCTGGCTTCCTGCCATTTGGGATTGGTGAAGTCTCTCGGCGAATGACCGGGGCGTTCTACCCCATTACCATTAACGTTGTGGCAGGTGACACACTGGCCTTTGCCAAAATATATTTGTCGCCCAGCTTCCACCCTTTCAGGCGTAAAAGGATACGGATTATCCATATCCTGAAGTTCTTCTAAAAGCTCAGAGGGAACTCTCGGTTCATAGTGATCAGGATGAAAAGCTTCGACCAAACCTGTAAGTAGGAGAGCAACGACAACTATTGGGATTAAATGGATCGTTCGCATGGTTTATATCCATTAATATCAAAAAAAATCTCAGGGATGCCAGCCCCTACCCGTGACAAGTTTTTCTCTATTTCCCAAATGAGCGAACATACAAAATCACATGCCAAGCCTCTTCTTCGTTCAACACCAAAGGCACGAATGAGGCCATGCTGGTTCCCGCACTGCCGTTTTTCAAAACCCACAATAATTCCCCGTCGGTACGCGCCGCTTGCCAGGCCTTGTCGGTAAAATTTCGGGGAAGTTTACCTACCAGCCCCGGGATTTCCCCCAGTCCTTTACCATCTTTCCCATGGCACGTCACACAAAACGCTTTCCCATGAAACAATGCTTCGCCCTTTTTAATGCTTCCAGATGTTGAAGGAAATGGATTCTCCCATGACTTGGCCTCCTCTATTTGAGATGGAGGTACCCGCGGCTTCAGAACTTCAGGGTCAGCAGCTTCACTCATCACAGGCGAGAGAACCAACCAAAATACATAAAAAACCCATAGCCCTGTTTTGTTTGCAATCATACACTGCGCTCATCAATCTTATGAAGTTTTTGTAGTGCACAGGGAGAACAGAACAACGTCCTCCCTGCGCACTATTTGGTTATTCAGTTCGAAAGATATGACCAAGAGATGTGGGTATTGTCACTGTTCCATCTGGTACTACTTGACTCTCACCCCAAAGATGAAATATCACACCATCTGTTTTCCCAGCGGCTTCCGCAAGGGCTTGTACTTTTTTTGGATCTTCGATATCAAGAATTTTAACCCTGCCTGTATCGATCTCGACTTGATGATCATGGAATGCCCGGTTCCACTGGACCAATGGCACATTCTTTCTTGCAATATCCTTGGCAACGAAATATTCAACAGCCACAAGCTTGGCATCTGGAGCCGTAGTTTTAAACAAGAGGCACTGAAGAATTTCACCCTTCTGGATCCCTTTGCAGTAATGATGGTAAGGTCCGCCTACTGTGCCATCCGCCATCATATGTGGTGCTTGTATATGAATAGTATAGCCATCTGCTGGCCCGTTACCATCGCTCATAGCTGGACTTACCAGAAAACCCAAGCCCGCCAGACTCATGATACTCATCATTAAAATCGTTTTAATTGTCCGTTTCATTTCTACCTCCTTAACAGGTAATGAAAGTTTTTATAAAGTGCACTTCTAAATTAAACAATATGGGATAAAACAGTTTAATAAACATGGGCTTTAGTACCCATCCTTCAACTGCTTAATCCCATCCTTCAACCGCTTAATATGGTGAGCGGCAAACCGAAAAGATAATATCTTGGGCTTAGGGTTTTATGGGTCATAAAACAGGGGTTTAGCTTGCCGTATATCTCGACAGAGGATTAGACCCCACAATGAAACACACGGGCCGCCTCGTGGAGAACTTCATATTCCTGAGTCAGGAGCCGGGATTCAGATTCGGTTGGTTTTATCGGCATAAGCCTTGCGTCAAAAAAACTGTTTGGAAAATTGATGATTCCGACTTTCAAGCCTCCCTGAGGTTATTGGGTTTTGCGAACTAATCGTAGAAAAGCGTCGACGCCGGATATTTTATCCTGATAAGCTTTGCCGCCTTCATCTTTGAAGGAGACGGCCACCGCTTTATTACGTTTTTCTTTGCTGGTCCAGGTTCCCCAGCCCGCGCCTTTGGGAAACATGGTGTCGATAAAAATCTTATCCCCGTCTTTGTCTATGTTGCGCTTTCTACGGTCATACAAGGTCATAGCTTCTTCGGGAGTGGGCAAGCGCCAGTCTGTATAACCGGCGAAATTTTTATGGTTCATGCGCTGGGCATATTCGTTTGCCGTGTACCAGTTGACCCAGTTGGTTTCTCGCTGCCAGTAGTCCTGGGTCATCCAGAGCAGACCGGTTTTTTCGTCGCGGGTGGTACCGTCCTCATAATTGGCGAAACGCTTATCGGCAGATTGGGCAATCGGTTTTTGATTCACCAACCCCTCGGCCCAGCTATTCGCAGAAAAGAACAGAGCCAGACAAATAATTCCCATTCTTGCAATGTTTAGTGATGACATATTTTTACTCTCCGTAGCGGAGAACCTCCGCTGGTAAATTGCAATAACTTTTATTGGCAGGTAAAAAATTGTTTCGGCTTGGAAGAGTCCTTGACCAATTACCCGCCACGGCTAGTGGCATGATTTTACCTGCCTGCCAAGCCCAAGTAAACGGGAAATCCTATTGAACGGGTTTTCGGCTTCCAGTAGACTTATTTAACAACTTTCACAAGGATCTCGCCATGAAAATATTTCACGATACTAAACAACGCATTGTAGTTTTAGCCGCGCTGTTTTTTTTATGTGCTGCCAGTTCGGTACTTGCCCACCCTAAAGACAAGAGTCGGTGGGACAACAAATATGAAACGGAAGTCTATCTGTTTGGGGAAACACCCATCCCTTTTTTGACCCACAATGTTCACCTTTTACCAAAAGGTGATGTGCTCGACCTCGCTATGGGAGAAGGAAGAAACGGGGTTTATCTCGCCACACAAGGATTCAATGTTTTAGGCCTCGATATTTCTGAAAAGGGTCTGGAAAAAGCTCATAAGCTGGCAGAAAAACACAACACCACCATTGAGACAAAAGTGGTCGATCTCGAAAGTTATACACTTGAGCCAAACAGCTATGACGTGATCCTTTGCACTTACTATATGCAAAGGAGTCTTTTTAAACAGTTCCAGTCTGCCCTGAAACCCGGCGGAATGATCGTGGTTGAAACTTATAATGTCGGCTACCTGAAATACGCCCGATTCAGTCGCAAATGGGCTCTCGACACCAACGAACTGCTTGATATTTTTAAGGGTCTTAGAGTTATCCGCTATCAGGATTATGATGACGGCAAAGAAGCCTATTCCAGCATCATCGCGCAGAAACCTGCACCTTAGTGAATCCAGCCGAACGATTTTTCGTTGCCAGGCCAATCTGTTCCCCGTCTGGATATTGACTGGTGCCGGACTGGCCTTCCAGACTGGCCTTCCAGACTGGCCTTCCAGACTGGCCTTCCGGACTGGCCTTGTTGATGTGGACATTCTGGGGCTGTTGCTCAAAACTTTGAAGGCAAGTGTTCCCGCTGGTAGCCGCTGCCGACTATTTGCAATAGCTTTAAGTCTTATCAGGAGATAATTGGTGACCTAACGCTGTATTGGCTAACTTTCTGGATGGCTGGTAGTTTGACTCGACCTGTTATACACTAGTACCTATAAATCTCTCATAATCCTGACAGGCAAAGGAGGAACCCCTTGCAGTACAAAGTGTTCATTGCGGTAGAGCTCAAAGGTTTGAATGAAGAGGCTCACAAGGAAATTACAGAGCGGCTGGAAGAACACGGATTGGAAAAAATCCCCACCGTAAGCTCTGCATGGGAGTATGCCTGCGAAGCAAAAGATGATACTGATGCCAAAGACCAGGCCATTCAGGAATTCGTCAATGTGGTCCGGACTTATCCCTGCGAAATGGGGATTGTCGTCCAGGCAGGGACCTCACAAATCCTGCGCCGGAAGAAAAAATTTGATCCCTAGACATTAGAGAACCTTTTCCAAGCCTTAAATAGTATAATGGTATGTTCTAGAAAATATTAGTAATTCCACGATTTGACCCTGCAGAAGACTCGTTATTGGGACTTCAGGGTCATAGCCGAACCGTTTCAGGTTCCAGGGAGTCAACCAGTGAATATCATTTTAAACAGTTACTGCAATCTAAGCTGTAATTACTGTTTTGCGGATGAGTACATGGAAGAAACGGTGAAGACACCGGGAAAATCCATGGAATATGATTATTTCCTGAACGAGTTCCTGCCTAAAATTAAAAATGCGCCCATTATCAATTTCATGGGTGGGGAACCCACACTGCATCCTCAGTTCAACGATATTTTTCAAAATACATATGACGACATTCTGCCCTTTTCGCACCTCAGCGTTTTCACCAACGGCTTGATGCCAGAAAAAGTGTTGAACCTGTTACTGAAAGTCGCCAGTCCCAGCGGTGCCATCACGAAGGATATCAACTTTGCCATTCTATTAAACTGGCAGACGATGGAAAATATTTCAGAAAAAAATCATGAGCGATGTCAGGAAGTCGCCGAGCGTATGTTGAAGGTCAACGGTTACAGTGTCACTTTCAGCATCAACCTGTACTCCAAGGATCAGGACCTCGAACGGCAATGTGAGGAAATCGACCGAGTCTATCAGAAAGCCGGCTTGCCCAAAGGGAAACCATACAAAATCCGGGTCAGCCCCGCATTCCCCATTATAGGGGGCGGCGAGGCCAACACCTATCTGCCTATTCGGGACTTCCCAGCAGTCGGCAAGAAAATGCTAGCCGTCATGGAGCGATTTCCACAACTGTGTTTTCGTTTCGACTGCTCTCTGCCCCCCTGTTTCCTGGATGATATCGGCGAAGACCAGCTCTCCCTCACCGACCGGATTTATTTTCACGGAAACAAACAGTTGCCTCCGATAGAAGAGTGGACCCGCAATGAATACTATTTCGGATGCGCGGACGGAAGCCCTATGGACATTGACTCCAAAGGCGACTGCTTCAACTGTTTTCCCTTTCATAATCTGAAACTGGGCAATGTTTCGGAATTTAAAGAGGTGAACTCCATCGCCATGGCCAAGATGGGAGCCAAGTTCCTGAACACGGTGTTTGAGAAGACCGAGGCGAAAGAACCTTGCCGGTCCTGTCCGCACTATATGGTCCGGTGCTCAAGCGGTTGCTTTGCTTATAATTTTGTCGGAGAAGACGCGGAGGTTTTGACGGGTGGGGAACCACCGCCGGCATGAGCAGCGGAGAACCTCCGCTGCGGCACGGACATTGGCCTGACCGCCCCGGATACACCGGCAACCCCGGAACTTTCCACTGTCCCGATTGAAACGATCTGCGCTTTGGGACGGGCTTAAAAGCCCAAGGGGTAAACGATCTATTGTGCCCTGAATCAAATCCT
>WASV01129613.1_pt1 | contig 23501 bp, 21 predicted proteins | sample 5698531 | NCBI WGS metagenome assembly WASV01 (sample SAMN11175559, study PRJNA528189) | sponge metagenome | isolation source: marine sponge | host: Myxilla | place: Antarctica: Western Antarctic Peninsula, King George Island | collected 2013-01 | reverse complement strand
AGTTCTATCGCTTTATCGTAATCTGCGATGGCCTTATCCAATTCTCCTTTTTGGGAATAAGCAGCTCCGCGGTTAAAGTACGCGACTGGGTCTTGGGGGTTGAGTTCTATCGCTTTATTGAAATCCGTGATCGCCTTGTTTGATGCTCCTTTTTGGCCATAGGCAAACCCGCGGTTAAAGTATATGCCCGGATGTTGGGGGTCGAGTTCTATCGCTTTATCATAATCTTCGATGGATTTGTCCAATTCTCCTTTCTGGGCATGTGCAAGTCCACGGCTAGAATGTGCGTCCGAGTTTTGGGGGTTGAGTTCTATCGCTTTATCGAAATCTGCAATTGCATTGTTCAATTCTCCTTTGTTGGCATATGCAATTCCGCGGTTAAAGTACGCTTCCGCATTTTTAGGGTCCAGATCTATCGCCCGAGTCAGCCTTTCTATTTCATCAACCATCACAACACCCCGAATTCTTAATTAACCTCAAAATCACCGCCGCCCACAACATAGCGACCCACACAAATAATCTTGCGCATAGAATAGCCGATTACCATAGTCACATTCCATATCTCTCAGCCTTCCATACCGAATTTAATCCGGTATCCAGTATAAAAATTTGCGAAGCGATAACCGCGCAACGTCAGCATTATTGAACATGCGCAAAAATAAAAAACGCTACGCGGTTTTAGTCGCTACGCTTCCTATTTAACTGGATAGCGGATCAAGTCCGGTATGAGTTGCGTTGTTTGTATGCTGGACACTCCACCCAATACCGCATACATTCCCATCATGCACATCATGCCATCCCCGCCAACACTCCGACAATTAATCAATTCACTCGCTACGCAGCAAGTGAGTTGTGAATCGGTAACCGCTGAAGCGTTGCGTGCGGCTAAGCGGGCGGATAGTGTTTTTATTCGGGTTAATGAGGAGGTGTTGGCGGAGGCGGTTGGGATTGATCGGGCGCGGGTGGATGGGCGGGTGGTTTCGGTGTTGGCGGGGGTGCCGATTACGTTGAAAGATTTGTTTAATGTGCGTGGGCAGCGGACGTTTGCCGGGTCAAAAGTGTTGCAGGAGGATGCGCCGATTGAGCAGGAGGATGCGGAGTTGGTTGGGTATTTGCGGGCGGCTGGGGCGTTGTTTTTGGGGCGAGTTAATATGAGTGAATTTGCGTTTAGTGGGATGGGTTTGAATCCGCATTATGGCAATCCAATGAGTATTTGGGATCGTGCGATTGGTCGGTTGCCGGGCGGGTCGTCTTCGGGCAGTGCGGTGAGCGTTGCTGAGGGGATTGTGGCAGCGAGTATCGGCTCGGATACGGCTGGTTCGTGCCGTGTGCCGGCGGCGTTTAATGGCATCGTCGGGGTCAAGCCGACTTATGGGCGATTTTCATTGCGCGGCGTTTATCCATTGTCGCCGACTTCCGATGCACCGGGCCCATTGGCGAATGATGTGGATGGTTGTTTTATTTTGGATAATTTTATGGCCGGTAAAATAAAACCCAGCGAAGCGTTGCCGAAGTTGTCGCATCGTGATGCGGCAACTATTCGTTTGTTGTTGCCGGAGGATAGCGTGGTTATGCAGGGTTTGGAGGAAGAAGTCGCGGCGGCATTCGCGCGTTCGTTGGAGCAATTGCGCGAGGCTGGTGTTGTTATTGTGCGTGCGCGAATGCCGGCGTTGGAAGGTTGCGTTGAGATGTTTATGACGCGCGCGGTGGCGGTGTTTGAGGCGTGGGAGGCGCATCGAGCGCGCTTAGCATTGCGCGGCGATGAATACGATCCGTTTGTGCGTCGGCGGATGAGTGCGGGAGCTAATTTTGATGCGGATGCGCAGCAAGAATGTTATCGCGAAAAAGCAAAATTGGTGGCCGATTGCGCGCGGCAAATGAACGAGGTTGGCGTGGATGCGTTGGTTTATCCGACGGTGCAATGCGTGCCGCCGGCGATTGCTGAGACTGATAATGCAGCACACATGTCGGCGATTAATTTAAAGTGCTTACGCAACACTGCTACGGTGAATTTTTTTGATGGCTGCTCGGTTTCGTTGCCGTGTCATGTTGCAGATGCGGCACCGGTCGGGTTAATGTTGTCGGCTGGTAATGGTGATGATTGCAATTTATATGAAATCTCTGCGACTGTTGAGCAAATTTTGAATGAGCGGCGGGCGTTATAAAAAAATCATGCGTGAATTTAAACATCTCCATCCGCTCATGGCGATGACTATAATAAGTCATCGGCTTGCGCCGCTATTAATTCATAACGGATTCCAGAATTTTTTGGAATAGCAGCCAAACAAAATTCATAAACAAATCCCATGAACGAATCTAAACATTCGCATCACGATCACGCGCCGAGTGATATTGAAATGCGCGTAAAGTCGTTGGAGAATTTATTGATTGAGAAAGGGCTGGTGAATAGCAAGGCGATGGATGTGTTGGTGGATACTTATGAGAATCGGGTGGGTCCTAAAAACGGTGCGCAAGTGGTTGCGCGGGCATGGAGCGAGCCGCACTATAAAAAACGCTTGCTCGCCGATGCCACCGCGGCGGTAAAAGAGATGGGTTATGCCGGTCGGCAAGGCGAGCACATGCGCGTTATTGAAAACACCGCACTTGTGCATAACATGGTGGTGTGCACGCTGTGTTCTTGTTATCCGTGGCCGCTGCTCGGCTTGCCGCCGACTTGGTATAAGGCATCCGATTATCGGGCGCGGGCGGTGCGTGAGCCGCGCGCGGTGTTGGCGGAATTTGGCGTGGTGTTGGCGAATGAAGTTGAGGTGCGGGTGTGGGATTCAACCGCTGAGATTCGCTATTTAGTATTGCCGCAACGGCCGGCCGATTCAATGCATTTAAATGCATCGCAACTGGCGCGATTGGTTACGCGCGATTCTATGATCGGCGTGGCGTTGGCAAAATCAATGGCTGATTCAGTGCATGAGCTGGCGGACGATTTGGGCGAATGATAAAAACTACTGCGCATGATTTCGACGCGCATGATCTCGGTGGTGCGCATGCTGTCAATGTTATTGATCGCAGTCGCACGGTACTGTTTGCGCATGCGTGGGAAGCGTCGGTGTTTGGTATGACGCTGGCTTGTGGAATGCTCAAAATGTGGAATCTTGATCAGTCGCGCTCGGCTCGCGAACAAATGAAACGGGAACATTATCTTGCCGGCAGTTATTATGAACATTGGTTGCACGGATTGGAATTGTTATTAGTGGAACACGGCATAGTGAGCGAGGCGGAATTGCGCAGCGGGAAATCGGCGGGCAAAGAAAGCAATCACATTATTTGGCAATCAGTGGCGGCCGAGCAAATCGCGGATATTCTCAGCAAAGGCGCGCCTACTAACTTACCCGCGAAGGCCGATCCTTTGTTTATTATCGGCGAGCGAGTGCGCGTGAAAAAAATCGCATCGTCCACGCATACAAACGCGCATGCGCACACCCGCGCACCACGCTATGTCCAACAACGCAACGGTGTAATCGTGCATCAACACGGCGCGCATATTTTCCCCGATGAACATGCAGCATGCGGTAAAAAACAACCGCAACATTTATATAGCGTGCGTTTTGAAGCGCGGGAATTGTGGGGCGAAGAGACGGCGGCGGTTTATGTGGATTTATTTGAATCGTATCTGCAACGCGCAAGCAAATAAATGTCGGATTCCGCCCCCATTGCCGAGCCTATCGCCGGGCAACCACACGCGAATGGCGAATTGATATTCGCCGCACCATGGCAAGCGCGCACTTTTGCGATGGCGGTGCAATTACATCAATCTGGATTGTTTGAATGGAAAGAATGGGCGGCGTTGTTAGCGCATAACATCGCCGAATTTGAAAAGCACGATGCGATTGCCGACAGCGATGCTTACTATCAACGATGGCAAGAAACATTAGAGCAAATAGTTCGGGAAAAAACTTGAGCAAAGTTCATTAACGAAATTTATAACAAAGCCCATAAAAAGCCCATAACAAAATCCATGTATGTTCCAAAATATTTTGCGGAAACGCGGGTTGAAATTCTTCATGAATGGATGCGCGAAAATTCTATGGCGGCGGGGAAGTTAACTATGTTGCATCATTGTTAAAAAGGTACTGCCGCTCACCGCCGACCCTCGCCCATGATGGTTACGCCACACTCTCCATTCCCACGCCACTATTCCAGATACCCACATACCGGATTTAATCCGGTATCCAATGCCGTTAAACGGCGACATCATGTACGCTTGCGCGATTGAATGCGCTTCGCACGATGTCATAACCACCCGCCCCATCGGGGCATCCTCCCTTTTAAGAGTGGGAATTTTAAACCTGCCAAAACCACCCTCACCCGCAGAAAACATTACACCCCAAGCGCGCCAATAGGAATTACGGCGATGCCGTCGGGGCGGGTGTATCCATAGCCGCTGCCGACGATGATGCCGAGCATTTGGAGTTCGGCTACTTTTTTTTCGGCAACGCGATGTTTGAATTTTAACAGCGTTGCGGCGGCTTGGTCTATTTGCCCGCTGCCGAGCTTGACTTCAAATGCGCACCACGCACCGCTATGGCATTCCACAATCGCGTCTACTTCCAAATTGGTGCTGTCGCGATAGTGATAGACCTCGGCGTCGGCCGATTGCGCGTGAATTGATAAATCTCTAAACACTAAAGATTCAAACAAAAAGCCGAGCAAAGATAAATCTTTCCACAAGCGGTCTGGCTTTGCGCGCATCGCGGCGACTGCTAATGAAGGGTCGGCGAGGTGAAGTTTGGGCGAGGTTCGTAAGGTGGCGCTTGAGCGTAGGTGGGTTGACCATGAGGGTTGTTCTTCGACAATCATCAAACGCCGTAGCGCACCTAAATAATCGCGCACCGTGTCATCATCCAGCGCACCATCGGCACCACCGGCATCCGCGGCGATGGTGTTCGCGCTGACCATCGTGGCGATGTTGCGTGCTAGCGAGCGAATTACTCGGCTGACTTTATCCGGGTCGCGCCGTATGCCATCCACGCGGACGATATCGGCGTTGGCAATCTCGCGTAGATAGTCCTTTTGCGCGGACATGCCGGCGGCGTGTGATTTGCGAAGATTGCCGGGCCAGCCACCGACGCATAATCGCTCCACCAGCGGGCGTAGGTCATTGCCGGTGTCTCCACAGCCGTCGTATTTGCCGCGCAGTAAATCGCGCAACGATGCTTCGCCGCTGGAATCTCCAGTTTCTTGTAGGCTCATCGGGCGTAAGCGCAAACGGGATATGCGCCCGGCACCGGTGTGGCGCGTAATGTCATCCGCGGGTACCGCTGAGCCGGTTAGGATGAATTGCCCGGGGCTTGCGCGCGCGTCTACTGCACGCCGCAGGTGATTCCAGATGGCCGGTTCTACTTGCCATTCGTCAATCAAGCGCGGCGTCTCCCCGGCAAGCACCGCCGCCGGATTCGCCGTCACCGCTTGTCGCGCGGAATCATCCACATCCAAAAATACTCGGCTCTTGGCAAACTGCATGGCGAGAGCGGTCTTGCCGCATGCTTTTGGCCCCTCCACGAGGACAATCCCGGAAGATTCCAGCCGCTGGGATAATTCATGGTCGGCTACGCGCTTTATATAGCCTTTGTTGAGCATGTTTTCTGGCGTATTTTCGAGCATAGTATTGGGGCAAATGGTAGAGTTTATTTGGTAGGTTGAAATATCAATAAAATGAATAGGTTACGAGTTTTCAATCGGGTGATTGTAGAGTTTTCAATCGGGTGATTGTAGAGTTTTCAATCGGGTAATTGTAATACTTTCAATCGGGTGTTGCCAATGCGCACAGTGACGCTAGTAATGTGCTCGAGTTTAGGGCGCGAGGTTATGGGACAGGGTGTTATGGGGCGCGGATTGTTGGGTTCTCAAAATACCGTCGGCTGAACCATAAAAATAAAATGGTTGATAAACCGGCAGCACCGAATAGCATACACATCACCATAATCTGGTATCTCGCCGCGATTAACGGCGATACGCCGGACAGAATTTGGCCGGTCATCATGCCCGGTAATGCCACCAGCCCGACGGCGAACAAGGAATTGACCAACGGAATGAGTGCGGTGTGCAATGCGCTGACGCGTGCTTTGAGGTAATCGTTATTGACGAGTTCGGCTTGTAGTCGGTCGGCGGCGAGGCTGACGCCGTTCATGCTGTTGGAGAAAATCATGCCGGCTAGGGGGATGAAAAAATTGGGTTGATACCATGGCGCAAGATCAAGCACCCATTGGGTCACCAATAGCAACACGCCGCCACCGCCCAATAGGATGGATAGCAGGGTCAAGCAATACAGCGCGCGGCGGTGTTCGGGGACGGTTCGCAGCGCAATCCAGGTTGAGATTAGCACCATGACGAATACCAGCGACAACACCACCCAAGCGTGCTGGACGGCAAAAATCCACAGCAGCACATAGCCGACCAGCATGAGTTGCACTAACATGCGCAAGAATGCGTATAACACCGTCGCGGTTTTCAACGACCACCAATAGAACACCACGGCAACCATAAGCGCGGGGATGAATGCCAACATCAGATGATGCAGCGGGATGATGGCGACGGTGGTTGGGTTCATGGGGTTGGGGTTGGGCGGAGGAGTATGTACATGTACGTACTCATGTCTTGCAGTGGCGCAACAATTGCGTTGCGGGCGCATCAAATGGCGCGTGGTTGAGGTTGCCAAGATGCTCGTCCAGCCAACTGCGCAAAGGGTGCAACGCGGGTTCATGGAGATGCCGCTGCAGCAGTTTCATCACCCGAGGCAGATGCCGCAGATAGACATCTTTGCGGTCGCGCAGCCACAAACGAGTAAATATGCCAGCCACTTTGCAATGCCGTTGCGCCCCCCAGACGAGGTAGTGTTGATGCAGTGTGTGCCGTTCAATGGTCGGGTTTTGCGCGCAATATAATTTCATCATGTCGGCGGTCAATGCAGCGGTACTGTCGCGCCGCGCATCCTCCAGCAGAGACACCAAATCGTACGCTGGCGAGCCGATGACCGCGTCTTGATAATCCAGCAAAGCGCAGTCACCGCCGACTAACATGAGATTATCCATGTGACAATCGCGCAGCACCAGCGCCGGCGCAAGTGGGATAAGCGCGCCGAATATGTCCGCCCAGAGTTGCTGAAATTCGCGCCGCGCTGACGCGTTTAACCGTCGCTTGAGGCGCGCCGGAATATACCAATCTAACAGCAAGTTAGATTCGGTAAGCGCGAGCTCGATGGTATACCTCGGCAAGTTGATATCGGTTGCGCGTGGATGCTGATTGATACGGGCAAGCACTTGAATGGCAAGTTGATAGAGCGTTGCCTCGTCGTGCCCTTCGGCGATTAGGCGGGTAAAGGTCGATTCGCCTAAATCTTCCAGCAACAAAAATCCGTTATCAGAATCCATTGCGTGAATCGCCGGCACCCGCGCGCCGATTTTTTCTAGATGCTGGGTTACCGTTGCAAACAGCGCCACATTTTCCAGCGGCGGCGGTGCATCCATCAGCATCGCGGTCGCGCCATGGTTGCTATTTTTTCGCAACCGAAAATATCTGCGCTGCGACGCATCCGCTTGCAGCGGTATAACCGCGGCATCGTCCCAATGATGTTTCGCCAGGAATGCTTGCCCGGCATGATCGCGGTGGGGGTCGTTCATGGCTCGCCGGCGGGCGCAAGATCGCGCTTCAAACGCACCCTCAAGCGGTCGCGGGTGGCGGCGCAATCAACCGGTGCGCCGTCGCGATCGGTGATGAAAAAAGTGTCCTCGGCTTTCTCGCCGACCGTGGATACCTTGGCGGAAATCAACTTGACCTTGCATTCCAACAACGCCATAGAAACATAATAAAGCAACCCCGGGCGATCCTGGGCGACCACTTCCATGGCGGTGTATTGATTGCTCTTCGTTTGCTCGAAAGTAACCGTAGTCGGCACTTGGAATTGTTTCAAGGCACGCGACACTACTCGTGAGACTGGCCGCGTGTCGGTCGGTGGCGAGAGTAGGAATTCTTTCAGTTTTTCGGCACTTTGCTGGATTTGTCGCGCGCGAGTTTTTTCATCGGTCGTCACACTACTGGAATCCACGCCAATAAAAATTAACAGCGCCAAGCCCGAACGAGTTTGGTGAATGCGTGCGTCAAAAATATCCAGATGAAGGCGGTCGAGCCCGCCGGTGATGCGCGGTAGGAGGTTTTCCGATTCCGCTGCCAGTACCAAAATCTGCCGCGCCTTGATTTCCGCTAAATAACGCGCCGCCACCAGCGGAAGATCCAATAAGCCGGCGTGGACAATCTGTTCGGCGTGCCACGCGCTACTCTCCGGGTCGTTGCGCAGGAAATATTCGTGCCCCAATTGCGCCCACAAATTTTCTAAATCCGGCGGCGACACTTTACCCGCGGTCAGTTTTTTGATGGCCGCTTTGCGTGCTTCAACGCGCAAAGCAACCGCCTCAACACCTGCAAGCCCGGTGCGCAACCGACGCGAAGTGGCGGTATATAAATTGGATAGCAGTTGCCCTTTCCATTCATTCCAAACGGTTGGGCTGGTGCCGCGCAAATCGGCGACGGTAAGCAAATATAAATTATCAAGGTGTTCTTGATCGCCGACCACCTCGGCAAAGCGATCAATCACCGCCAGGTCGGTGATATTTTCGCGCTGCGCACACCACGACATGCGCAGATGATTGCGCACCAGCCAAGCAACAAAACGCGTGTCATACTCCGATAGCCCTAATCTTCTACACAACGACAGCGCAATTTGCGCACCGGCTTCGGAATGATCGCGCCCACTGCCTTTGCCGATATCGTGGCACAGTGCCGCCAGAAAAAGCCGCTCGCGCCCGCGACCTTGGCGCATCAATTTGCTTAGCAAAGGAAATTCATGCTGATGTTGCGGCACCATCAGCCGCCGCAAATTTCGCACCACAAACAGCGAATGAGCATCCACGGTATAAACATGAAACAGGTCGTGTTGCATCTGCCCGACGATCTTGCCGAATGCCGGAAAAAACGCACCTAATACGCCGTAGCGATTCATTCGGCGTAACGCGTGAGTCAGCCCGTGTTGATGGCGGAAAATATCCATGAACATTTTGCAGTTGCGCGGCTGCTGCCGATAAGCGTTGTCTATGCGATGCAGATTGCTGCGCAGTTGGCGGATGGTGCTGGCGCGCACGCCGCGCAGTTTTGGTTGTTGCTGGAGCAAATGAAACATCTCTAACATCGCACTCGGATGACGTTGGAATACCTGCGCATCACGCGCCTCCAGAAAATCGCCGACCGCTTGATAGCGCTGATTGATGATTCGCACGGGTGTGCCGCCGCGTGAAATATTAGGCGACAAAATGGCTTCTTGAAAATGCTGCAACAGCAATTCGTTCAGCAGTCGTAACTCCTTCACGGCGCGGTAGTAACGCTTCATCATCTGCTCCACCGCCAGATGATTGGCGCCTTGCCGATATCCCAATTGCCGCGCCAGTTCGCGCTGATAATCAAACAACAAGCGGTCTTCACAACGCCCGGCCAGCAAGTGCAAGCCGTTGCGCAATTGCCACAGGAAATTCCGCCGCCGAATCAGCGCGCGGTATTCAATATCGGTGAGAAAACCATGGGCGACCAATTCTGCCAGCCGCCCGCCGCCGAAATAACGATTGGCAACCCAACTAATCATCTGCAAATCGCGTAGCCCGCCGGGGCTTTCTTTGAGGTTGGGTTCAAGGTTATAGGCGGTGTCGCCATAGTGCAGGTGGCGCGCTTGTTGTTCTTTGAGTTTGGCGGTGAAAAACGGCTCTACGGGCCACAGGTGGGGGCTGCGCAGTTGTTGTTGCAGTTGCTCAAACAACGCCGCATCGCCGTCAATCAATCGCGCTTCCATCAAACTGGTGATGACGCTGGCGTCCTTTTTGCTCATCGCGATGCATTGTGGAACGGTGCGCACGCTGTGCCCGACGCGGAGACCGAGATCCCAGCAAAAGCGCACCATGGATTCTATGGTCTCGACGGTTTTGCGATTCGCTGCGCGCGGCTTTAGCAACAGCAAATCAATGTCGGATTCAAGATTGAGCTCACTGCGCCCGTAACCGCCGATTGCAACCAACGATGGAAAAGTGGATGCGCCGCCAGCACAACGATAACGCCGCCAGCAACCCAGCAAAATTCGGTCTATGAGTCGGCTGTGGTATTTGACTATCGCCGCCGCACCGCCGCCGTGCAAATGATGTTCGGCAAGCACCAATCGCCCGTGTTGCAACGCCCCGCGAAATAGATCAAGGGCGGCGCGATGGGCAACTTCGCTGGCAGATTCGGCGCGCACCAATTGCGCTTCGTCGTACAACTCGGCGCATGTTAATCGGGGCATATCAAACTACGCATATCAGTCGGCGCATGTCAGGCAACGCATGATTGGGTCAAAATTTCATGCCCGTCCTCGGTCACCAAAATGGTGTGCTCCCACTGCGCCGACAAACTGCGGTCTTTGGTGACTACCGTCCATTCATCCGCCAGCAGCCGAGTTTCCTTTTTGCCAGCGTTTACCATCGGCTCTATGGTGAAGATCATGCCGGCGCGTAACTCCAAATCGGTGCCCGGTTTGCCGTAGTGCAACACCTGCGGAGGTTCGTGAAAGCCGCGCCCGATGCCATGCCCACAATATTCGCGCACCACCGAAAAGCCGTTGGTCTCGGCGTGCTGTTGGATGGCGTGGCCGATGTCGCCGAGGCGAATCCCCGGCTTCACTAACGCGATGCCGAGATGCATACATTCATAACTGATTTGACACACGCGTCGGGCGCGAATGGATGGTGTGCCGACTAAAAACATGCGGCTGGTATCACCGTGGAATTCATCCTTGATGACGGTGATGTCTATATTAATAATGTCGCCGTCTTTGAGTTTTTTATCGGCCGGAATGCCGTGGCACACCACATGATTGAGCGAAGTGCAAATGGATTTCGGAAAGCCGCGGTAATGGAGCGGTGCGGGTATCGCTTGTTGTTGGTGGACGATGAATTCGTGGCAGAGGTGGTTAAGTTCATCGGTGGTAATTCCGGCTACTACATGCGCGCCTATCATGTCCAACACCTCAGCCGCCAGCCGTCCGGCGACCCGCATTTTGGCTATTTCTTCCTTGGTTTTGATGATGACTGCCATGACCTGATTTTAGGGGTTGGACGGGTGTTTGTCCGCTAATGAGGGTTTATTGGTGCAATATAAACATAAAACAGCGGCTATGCTTCCCAATTACGCTTTTATCTTCCACTGTTTTTGGGTAAAATCCGCCGTCCAAAGCGTCGGTGGCTGTTAATTGTCCGTCGGCATACATACCGCACACGGTGATTATGTTCGTCTGGGTGCCTGATCTTTTGAAGAGCGTTGTTTGTGAACAGGTTTTGTGAATAGGCTTGTGAATAGACTCGTGAATAGGTTAGGTTGGCGAATAGTAACCGTGGAGGAATAACCCACATCAATGAACCATTATCATGGCTGAAATCACCATGCGTCGGCTGCTGAAAGCTGGCGCACACTTCGGGCACCAAACCCGTTATTGGGCACCCAAAATGGCGCCGTATATTTTCGGTAGCCGCAACAAGATTCACATCATCAATTTAGAGAAAACGCTGCCGATGCTGAACGAGGCGGTCAACTATCTCGGCACCGTCGCTGCCGAGGGCGGCAAGATACTATTCGTTGGCACCAAACGCCAAGCCGGCAAATCCATCCGCCAACACGCCATTAGTTGCGGCGCCCCATATGTAGACCACCGCTGGCTCGGCGGCATGCTTACCAATTATAAGACGGTGAAGAATTCCATCACCCGGCTGCGCGATCTTGAACAGCAACTTGAATCCGGTGCCATCGCTCGCCTTAACAAGAAAGAAATCCTCACCATGGAGCGCGAGCGCATTAAATTGGACAAGACGCTTTCCGGTATCAAAGACATGAACGGTTTGCCGGATGTGCTTTTTATCATTGATGTTGAGCAGGAATACATTGCCGTTGCCGAAGCCAACAAGTTAGGTATTCCGGTGGTGGCGGTAGTGGATACCAACTGCTCGCCAGACGGTATCGCATATATCATTCCCGGCAACGACGATTCGGCCGGCGCGATTATGCTGTATCTGGAAGCTGTCGTGGACAGCATCACCGCAGCGCGCGTCGCTTCTGAGACTATAGCGGCGAGTGGCGGAGACGACGAATACGTTGAAGTGGATGAAAGCGGCGAAGTAGTCGGCAAATCGGCAATCAAAAAATCCAGAGCCAAAGCCGCCCGCGGTGCGTTAGCGGAAGCGGTTGAAGCCAAAAAGGCGGTGGATAAAGGAAACGAGACCAAACAACCCGCAGATGAGCCTGTAGACAAGGCTGCGGAAAGTAGCGAAGTTGCTGAAGTTGCTGAATCTGCCGAAGTTGCTGAATCTGCCGAAGTTGTTAAATCTGCCGAAACCACGACGCAACCGCTATCGCTTGATACAGACGCGGCGACTACGGAATCTGCTGGCGAATCACAACCAACTGCGATTGCAGATGCGGTTGGCGAGGCTGCTGGCGAATTAAAACCGGCGGTGCGCAAAACCACCGCTAAGAAAGTTGCTAAAAAAGTCGCCAAAAAGAAGATCGTCTCGGCGACTAAAACGAGCGCGTAACGCAACTCAAAGCAACCCAATAATTTTTAGGAGATGATGGTAATGGCTGTTTCAACCCCCTCAAGTAGCGTTAATGTGAGCGCGGCGATGATTAAACAACTGCGCATCCAAACTGGTGCTGGCATGATGGATTGCAAGCATGCCCTGAGCGAGACCGGCGGCGATTTGGATGCCGCGGTTGAAGCGTTGCGTAAAAAAGGCGTCGCATCGGCGGAGAAAAAAGCCGCGCGCATCGCCGCCGAAGGCGTAATCGCCACGGCTGGCAACGAACACGCCGGCGTATTGGTGGAAATTAATTGCGAGACTGATTTCGTCGCCAAGGATGCCGCCTTCCAGGTGTATGCTGCCAAAGTCGCCGCGGCGATTTTAGCCTCCGCCCCGCAAGATCTGACAGCCGTCGCCGAGCTTATCCTTGAGGATGGCGATAGCGTAGAAACAACGCGCCGCGAATTAATCGCCCGAATCGGCGAGAACATCAGCATTCGCCGCTTCGCTTTAATGGATGCCAGCAGCGGTGCATTGGGTGTTTATCTGCACGGCACGCGCATCGGCGTTATGGTCAGATTAAGCGGTGGCGATGCCCAACTGGGGCGCGATATAGCAATGCACATCGCCGCCAGCCGTCCGTTATGCATTGGCGAAAAAGATATGTCCGCCGAAGTCCTGAAACAAGAGAAATCTATTTTCATGGCACAAGCCGAGGAAAGCGGCAAGCCGCCCGCCATCGCTGAAAAAATGGTCGTCGGGCGAATGAAAAAATTCCTCAAAGAAAATACCCTATTAGGACAACCGTTCGTCAAAGACCCGGAACGTAGCGTTGCCCAACTGGTCGCCGATGCCAGTGCTTCTGTTGAGCAGATGATTCGTTTTGAAGTAGGCGAGGGGCTGGAGAAACGCGACGATGATTTTGTTGCCGAAGTGATGGCACAAGCGGGCAGCCAGCCAATTCCAATTAACACGCCCAACTAACACGCCTGTGTTGGCAAGCCCGATAGCCGGCCTAACCACTTATCCGTCCAACCTGCCCATTCGGCAGATTGATTTTTATACTGACCGCATCAAGCCAACATGATGAAACCAACATGATGGACGATATCCGCCAAGATGCGATGACGCGCATGAAAAAAAGCGTGGAAGCGACTCGCGATGATATGAAGCGGATTCGCACCGGTCGTGCGTCCACCGTTTTGCTTGACCATATCAGCGTGGATTATTACGGCACGCCAACCCCCATTAGTCAGGTTGCCACCGTGTCGGTCGCCGATGCCCGCACGCTGAACATCCAGCCGTGGGAGAAAAAAATGTTGGCGGTGATTGAAAAGGCGATTCTTGAATCGGATCTCGGCATTAATCCGATGATCACCGGCACGTCGATATGCCTGCCGCTGCCGCACATGAGCGAAGAACGGCGGATCGACCTCGGTAAGATGGTCAAGCGCGCCGGCGAAAGCGGTAAGGTGGCGGTGCGCAATATCCGCCGCGACGCAATCCACACGGTGCGTGAGCTCTTGAAGGAAAAAGAGATTAGCCAGGATCAGGAAAAGCAAGCGGAAAGCGAATTACAAACCATGACCGATCAACATATTGCGGCACTGGATGAAATCGTAAGCGAAAAGGAAAAAGAAGTGGTGGAGATGCAATAACCGCCGCATCGGTCACGCCCATTGGTCACGCCATTAATTGGGGCCGAAGTCTGAGTTGTAAGCCATGTCATCCAACCCCCTGAAATTCCCCGCCCCCGAAGAACCCCTGCGGCACACGCCGACAGCGGCAACTGATTCAGTTCATGCATCCGTCCAGACTGCCACGGTTAACGACGCAGTTCATGCATCCGTGAACGACACCGTTAACATACAGCCGCGCCATGTGGCGTTGATCATGGACGGTAATGGCCGCTGGGCAGCACGGCGTGGTTTGCCACGCATCGCCGGGCATCACCGCGGCGTGGAAGCGGTGAAAAAACTGGCACCAATATTTAGCCAACGCGGCATTCCTTATCTGACCTTGTTCGCTTTCAGCAGCGAAAACTGGCGTCGCCCCAGCACCGAGGTAGCGTTGCTTCTGGAACTGCTCGCCACCACCTTAGAGCGCGAAACCCGATTGCTCCGCAAACACAATATACGCTTGCGGGTAATCGGCGATTTGTCGCGGTTTCCCAATCGCCTGCGCCGCAAGATTGATAAAACCGTCGCCATCACCGACGCTAACCACGCCCTCAATCTAACCATCGCGGTCAATTACGGCGGGCGCTGGGATATGACCCAAGCGTGCCGCGCAATCGCCGAACGAGTGGAGCGCACCGAAATAACCGCTGCTGCGGTTACCGCCGATTTGCTTGAATCGCAACTTTGCACGCACGATTTGCCGGAGCCCGATTTATTCATCCGCACCGGCGGGGAGCAGCGCATCAGCAACTTCCTGCTGTGGCAACTCGCTTATACCGAACTATATTTCACCGATGTGTATTGGCCCGATTTCGCCGAGAAGCATTTTGACGAAGCCTTGGCGGTATATGCGCGTCGCCAACGGCGATTCGGGCAAACCGGCGAGCAAGTTCGGACGCTACCCGCATGAAATCGCGCATCATCACGGGCTTGATATTGACTCCGGCAGCGGTTGCGCTGACGCTGTGGTCGCCGGCGTGGTTATTCGCCGTACTGGTATTGGCGATGATGTTGGCGGCGTTAGTGGAATGGAGTCGGCTCAAGCCGCAGCGCATCGCGCCAGTCGACAGCATCGCGCCAACTAACATCGCCGCGCCACTCAGCATCGCCGTCGCGCTTGCCGTTGCCGCGCTATTGCTGTATCAATCGCCGCAAAAACTCCAGATGATGTGCCTCGCCGGATTGCTGTTATGGGCATATCTGACAACCACTTTGGCGGGCAATCTGGGCATCGCCAGAATGCCCAAGCCACATGATGCACCACATGCTATGTCGCACGAGCGAATCTCCACAATCGGCACGCTGGTTCAAGGCGGATGCATTTTCCTATTCGCCTGGGCGGCGCTGGTGTTGATGCGGATTGAACACGGCGCGAGCATGACGCTCGCCATGTTATTGGTAATATGGGCTGCCGACACCTGCGCCTATCTGGTTGGCAAATGTTTTGGCAAGCACCCATTAGCACCATCCATCAGCCCCGGCAAAACCATTGAAGGTCTCATCGGTGGACTCATCGGCGCCGGTTTAGTGGCGTTCATAACCGCAAACATGATGCTCACTCTGAATGCCGCCCAAACCCGCATGTGGCTGCTGGCATCCCTCATCGCCGTGCTGTTTAGCGTAGTCGGCGATTTATATGAGAGCCGCTTGAAACGCCACGCCGGGCGCAAAGATAGCGGCACTCTATTGCCCGGGCATGGCGGCATACTGGACCGCATTGACGGATTATTAGCGGCGTGTCCGGCATTCGCCAGCGTGTGGGCGTTCGGCTGGCGGCTGTCCGCATGACCGATTCGGTCGCCATCCTCGGCGCCACCGGCTCCATCGGCGTCAGCGTGCTGGAAGTAATCCGCCAGCACCCTGAGCAATACCGCGTAGTTGCGTTATCCGCTCATGTCAATCGCGCAGCATTGGCGCGCCAGTGCGCCGAATTCAAACCCGAACTCGCGGTTATGGCTTGCCACAACGAAGCGCAAAAACTCATCCATGATTTATCCACCACCACCCCCGACACGCGCGTATTGGGCGGTGCCGAAGCGTTATCCGAATTATCTGAGTGCGGCGCGGATATCATAGTCTGCGGCATCGTCGGCGCGGCCGGGCTATGCTCCACTTTATCTGCGGTGCGCACCGGCAAAAAAGTACTCATCGCCAATAAAGAGCCGTTGGTGATGCTTGGGCGATTGATCATGACGCAAGCGCGCGCCCATGGCAGCACGGTCATCCCGCTAGATAGCGAGCACAACGCGATTTTCCAATGCATGCCGCAACCGCAAGATAGTTGCGTGCCGGCCGCTGCCTGCGCAGCCGACATCCGCCGCATCTGGCTAACCGGTTCTGGCGGACCTTTCCGCCAACTGCCGGCCGCGGAATTCAATCGGGTGACCCCGGCGCAAGCATGCGCCCATCCGAACTGGAAAATGGGTCGCAAAATTTCGGTTGATTCGGCCACTATGATGAACAAAGGGTTGGAACTAATTGAGGCTTGCGTGCTGTTTTCGCTGGAGGTGGACGATATCAAAATCATCATTCACCCGCAGAGCGTTATCCATTCTATGGTTGAATATGTAGACGGCTCGCTACTCGCGCAACTCGGCGTTGCGGATATGCGCGTGTCCATTGCGCATGCGCTCGGCTGGCCGCGGCGGATTGCTTCCGGTGCGCAGCGGTTGAATTTGATGGAATGCGGCGGGTTTGATTTTGAAGCCCCCGACCATGCGCGTTTCCCCGCCATTCGCCTCGCCCAATCTGCAGCGCGCGCCGGCGGTGCCATGCCGACGGTGATGAACGCCGCTAATGAAGTCGCGGTTGAATCTTTTCTTCGTGGGGCGTTAGGGTTTGAGCAGATTCCGCTGCTAGTGGAGCGCACCATGGAATTGGCGGTGCGGCGCAATGAGGTCGGCGATGGATGTGATTTGGCGAGCGTATTGGATGCCGATAGCCGCGCACGCACACTCTGCCATGAGCTATTGCCGGCGCATGGCGAAAACCACTGAGATCAACCACATGAAAGCAACTTAAGGAAAAACAACATGACGAAAACAACTTTGCATAATCAGCCGGAGAAAATCAGCACATGAATTCATTCGCGTACAGTCTATTCGGATTTATCGCCGCCATCGCCATTTTGGTGACGGTGCATGAATACGGGCATTTTCAAGTGGCACGCAAACTCGGCGTCAAGGTATTGAAATTTTCCATCGGCTTCGGCCGCGCGATTTTTACTTGGCGACGCACCGGCGACCCCACCGAATATTGCATCGGCCTAATTCCGTTGGGCGGCTATGTCAAAATGTTGGACGAATCCGAAGGTGAGGTTGCCGCATCGGAGGTCGGCATGACGTTCAACCGCCAATCGCTCGCCGTGCGCAGTGCTATCGTCGTCGCCGGGCCCGCTTATAATTTCCTATTCGCCATTTTTGCGATATGGCTATTGTTCGTTGCTGGCAGCGATGATTTGAAGCCGGTGGTCGGCGGCGTCGCCGATAATTCGCCAGCGCAACAAGCTGGGTTTCGCGTCGGCGACCGCCTGCTCAGCGTGAATGGGCGCGCGGTTAGCACTTGGGGGCAGCATCAATTCTATCTATTGCATCAAGCCATGAAAGGCGAGGTTGCGAATTTCCAAGTCATGGATGACGAGCATAATGCGCGCAGCATTCGCCTAGATTTCGGCACGCTTGATCAATACGCCATCGGCAGCCGCGCCATCACCGCACAGATTGGGTTGATGCCATTGCCGCCGCCGGCCGATGTGTATCGGTTGGTGGAGAATTCCCCAGCGGTGGCGGCCGGGCTACAAAAGGGCGATCGCATTCTTGCCATTGACGGCAATGCGGTTAGCGATTGGAACGAGATGGCGACGCAAATAGCTGAACTGCCGGGGCAGAAACTATCGCTATTAATTCGGCGCGGTGCGGATGAAACTGCAACCGAGCTAACCACTGGCGCGGTCACCGTTGACGGCAAACGATATGGCCGCATCGGGTTATATCGCCCACCGCCAGAAAATATCCGCCTGCGTTATGGCGTGTTGGAAGCCATTCCGGCTGCGCTTGATTACAACTGGCGCATGGCGATGGTCACTGTTCATGCTATGTGGCGCATGCTAAGTGCGCAAATGTCGGTGGAGAATCTATCCGGACCAATCACCATCGCCCGCTTGGCTGGGCACACGGTGGAATCAGGCTATGCCGATTTTCTTAAATTCTTGGCGATTATCAGCATCAGTTTAGGGATTTTGAACCTGTTGCCCATCCCGCTGTTGGATGGTGGGCATCTGTTATACTTTGCGATTGAGGTGATTAAGGGTAGCCCGCCGTCGCCAAAATCTATTCTCCGTGGGCAGCAAGTGGGCATCTTGCTATTGCTCATGTTGATGAGCGTGGCTTTTTATAATGATATTATGCGGCTGTTTTAACTTGCGCACTGGCGCACAAATCACCAAATAAAACCCACATTCGCGCCCTAAAAAATCGCCTGAAATTAACTCAGAAGAAGTCATTCAAAAACTCGCCCGATAAAAATCCCATGAAAACCCCATGAAAACCCCATGAAAAAAATCGCGCTGGCATTCTTGTTGTCACTGTACTCATCCGCGTTGTTAGCCATAACACCGTTTATCATCACCGACATTCGCGTGGAAGGGTTAGAGCGTCTGGAAGCCGGCACGGTGTTTAACTACTTGCCCTTGAAAGTCGGCGATGAGCTCAGCGATGAGGAAGCGCGATTGAGCATCAAGGAATTGTTTAGCACCGGCTTCTTCAAAGATGTCGCACTGGAGCAGGACGGCACGGTATTAGTGGTGAAAGTGGTTGAGCGGCCCTCCATATCCGAGATTAAAATCGTCGGCAACAAAATTTTGGATAGCGCAACTTTGCAACAAGGATTGGATCTAGCCGGATTGGTGAAAGGGCGCATTTTCAACAGTGCTAGCCTGGGCAAAGTTGAGCAAGAAATCAAAAATACCTATCTTTCCTTAGGCCGCTATTCGGCTTCGGTGGATACCCAAGCAGAAGAACTAGATCGCAATCGCGTAGCCGTCACGCTGACCATCAACGAAGGGCGCGTGGCAACCATTAAAAAAATCAACATCATCGGTGCTAAAGAAGTGCCAGTGGAAAAAATCATTGAACAAATGTCGTTGCGCGACAAACGCGGCTGGCAATTATTTTCGCGCCGCGATCAATATTCCAAGCAGAAATTAGAAGCCGATATTGAATCCATTCGCAGTTATTACCTAGACCGCGGCTTTCACGATTTTATGATTGTTGACCGCAGCGTTGACATCAGCCCCAACAAACAAAATATTTTCATCAGCATCAGCCTCTCCGAAGGCGTACCTTATTTATTCGGCGCTACCGTTTTTGAGGTCGCCGGCGATACGTCGGTCACCGGCCTGGAAGAACTAACCACGATACAACCAGGTGCGGCGTTTTCCCGCAAGGTGGTCAATGTTAGCCGCGCTAAAATTACCGCCAAGTTCGCCGACGAGGGATACGCGTTCGTTGAGGTGCGCCCGGTGTATGAAACCGACCGCGAAGCGCGCAGCGTGAAAACAGTATTTGCGATTGACCCGAAGCAGCGCGTGTATGTGCGCCGCATTGAGATTACCGGCAACGAGCAAACCCGCGATCAAGTCATCCGCCGCGAACTCCGACAGTTTGAGGGCGGTTGGTATTCAGCCAGCGCGGTTGATTTATCACGCGCCCGCCTTCGCCGCCTCGGTTATTTTGAAAGCGTCTCCATTGATACGCCAGCGGTCCCCGGCACCACCGATCAAGTGGATATGCAAGTCGCGGTCAGCGAGCGCAACACCGGCGCGATTACTTTTTCGGTCGGCTATTCCGATTCTGACGGTGCGCTCATCGGCGGCGCGTTTTCGCAGCGCAATCTACTCGGCACTGGACGCTCGCTCAAAGTCGCGTTGGATACTTCCGACGCTGCCCGCACCGCCGAGATTAGTTATGTCAATCCCTATTACACCCCCGAAGGCGTCAGCCGCGGCATCAGTATTTCGCAACGGCGGGTGGATACGGATGAAGTTGCATCGGCCGAATATGTGTTGAATAGTACTAGTGGTGGGCTTAATTATAAAATTCCGATTGCGGAAACTAACTCGCTTAATGTTGGGTTTTCGGTGGAGAAAGTAGAAGTGGAAGCGACTGCTGCAACGCCGCCGGAGATTCGAGCGGTTGTTGAAGGATTGGAGGTAGAGTATGCGCCTGGGACTACGTCTGCTGAATGCTCCACCTCTGACGGATACATGGCAATTGCTGATAGCACAGTTTTTTGTGCGCGTCCCAACGGAGAAGAAAAATCCGATGGCTTAAACTTAGTAATGAACATTGGCATTTCCAAAGACACACGCAACGATTTTTTCTTTCCGACCAATGGCGCCAGTCGCTCGTTATCGCTGGAAGCATCGGCGCCGGGCAGTGAATATGAATACTATAAAATAAACCTGCAAGGCTCCTACTACTTTCCAATCGGTGAGCGTTTTTCCGCCAAAGGCGAAATCAACCTCGGCTATGGCGGCGGCTTTGGCGATTCCAATGCAGAAGGGCTGCCGTTTTTCCGCCGTTATTTTGCCGGCGGCTCCAGCTCAGTGCGCGGTTATGAAGGCAGATCCATCGGCGCGCGCGATAGCGGCGACACTCCGCAACCGTTAGGCGGAGACGGAAGATTATTGCTCAACGCCGAATTGTTATTTCCCGCATTCGGCGGCGAAGGCGGCAATGATAAACGCGTCGCCTTATTTGTAGACGGCGGCGCAATCTTCGGTCCGGATAATCCAATCTGCGATACCAGCATGACTTGCAAAGAACGCAACAAAGATAGCGAGACTTTACGTTATTCAGTAGGGCTTTCTTTTAACTGGTTCTCGCCCATCGGTCCATTTTCCATGAGCTACGCCGAGCCGCTCAGCGACCAAGACGGCGATGAAACGGAAGAGTTTCAAATCACCGTCGGCTCGGTGTTTCGGTAATTATCATTGCATAGGTATGCATTGCATGATGCCATCGCATAGCGTAGGCATATTTTTGAACTGATTTATTTTAAACGATACTAATTTTTGAGGTGTATTGATGAATTTTCAACCCAGTAAAATAAACCAAGCAACTCCGCGGGCAGCATGGGCGGCACTCGCCGTTTTCATGCTATCTCTCAGCATCACCGCCCCCGCCATCGCCGGCGGACTCGGCTATATTGATGATCGGCGATTGATAGAACAATCGCCGCAAGGTCGCGCCATCCTCAAAGAATTGGCAGGCGAATTCGCCGAACGCGCGCGCGAATTGAAAGGCCGATTTGACCGATTTCAAGCCCGCCAGCAAGACCTTGAAAAAAACAGCGTGTTGATGAAGCCCGAAGAACTGCGCAATAAAGCCGACGACCTGCAAGAATTGCAAAGGCAATTGCAACGCGCCCAGCGCGAATACAACGAAGATTATGCGCGGCGGCGAACCCAGCGACTCAGCCGATTAAACAAAGTCATCACTGATGTAATCATTGCGGTTGCCAAGCGCGAAAAGATAGACATCGTATTTCAACGTGCGGTATACGCCAACCCGGACATAGACATGACCGCCCGCGTGTTGGACGAACTCAAAAAGCAATACGAAAAATAATCGTGCTCGGTGGGCGTTGCGATGATGGCTACGAACATGGTCAAGGTGCAATTTTGGATAAGGTGAACTGGTGATTGATCTGGCGGAAATTGCGCGCCTGGCAAGCGGGCGCGTGGAGGGCGATGACGCGTTCCAGGTTAGAATCATCAGCAGTTTGGATGCCGCGGCCGCCGATTCGCTGGCGTTTTACGCCGATAGCCGACAAGAATCCAAACTGCGCACCACCTCAGCCGGCGCGGTGATGTTGCGCGTCGAACATGCTGGGTTATTCGCCGGCAATAAAATAATCGTCGCCGACCCCTATTTTGCCTACGCGCAAATAAGCGGATTATTCGCCCCGGGCAAAACCGCAAGCGATGCCGCCCACCCAAACATCCATCCAAGCGCCATCATCCATGCATCCGCGTCGGTGCATGAATACGCATCCATCGGCGCATACAGCATCATCGGCGCGCGCTCCCGTATCGCGCAAGGCGTGGTTATCGGTAGCCATGTATCGATCGGCAATGATTGCGTGTTGGGCGGCGACAGCGTCGTTGATTGCGCGGTGCGCCTTTATGCCCGCACCCGCATCGGCGAACGCTGCACCCTCGCATCGGGGGTGATCATCGGCGGCGGCGGTTTCGGCTATGTTGAAAATCACGGGCGCAATGCACGCCACCCGCGCGACGCTTGGCTGCGCATTGAACAACTCGGCGGCGTGCGCATCGGCGATGAAGTTGATATCGGCGCTAACACCACCATTGACCGCGGCGCGTTGGACGACACCGTCATCGGCGACGGCGTTAAATTAGATAACCAAATTCAGATTGCGCATAATGTGCAAATCGGCGCGCACACCATCATGGCGGGTTGCGTTGCTATTGCTGGTAGCGCAATTATCGGCCGACGTTGTCGGCTCGGCGGGCGCGCCGCCATCCTCGGACATCTTGAAATCGCCGATGATGTGCACATCAACGCGAACAGTTTTGTCGCCAGTTCAATCCCTAAATCTGGTGTCTATTCATCCATGCTACCGGTGCAACCGGCCGCCCGCTGGCGCAAAACCGTGGCCTATATTCATCGCCTGGAAGCATTGGCGGAAAAAGTTAAACAATTGAGTGCATTAATTCAACCTAAACCAATCCAATCCAAACGCACCGACCAATCAAAAAAGCGCGGATGAATGTTCATGCGCAGACGCCCATGAAATAAATACTGGAATCTTATCGATTCATATCAATAGCCACCTACCGGGTTTAACCACCTACCGGACTTGATCCGGTATCCAGTGTGGTTTTTGCGCGAAGTGCTGCTTTAGGAGTGACCGGGGAAATTATTTTTACTTCCCCGCCTCCCCCACCCCCATTCCAGCGAATGCTGGACCTACTCAAAGGGAGCGAAATGGCGCGCAGTCCGCGTAACGGATTCGTATCAAGGATGATACGAACAATCCAGTACAACATGCACGGCATGCCGCTCCTTTTCCTCCCCCTGATAAGGGGGACTGAGGGGGTTTGCTGTTTGGATTGGGGGAGATTTTGGAATGGCTCATCAATTCCGACACATAAACCCCCTCGGTCCCCCTTATCAGGGGGAAGTGTACGGTCAGCGGCTTC
>WASV01006349.1_pt1 | contig 23989 bp, 23 predicted proteins | sample 5698531 | NCBI WGS metagenome assembly WASV01 (sample SAMN11175559, study PRJNA528189) | sponge metagenome | isolation source: marine sponge | host: Myxilla | place: Antarctica: Western Antarctic Peninsula, King George Island | collected 2013-01 | reverse complement strand
CTCCGCATCCTCCCCCTGATAAGGGGGACTGAGGGGGTTTGCTTTTTTGGATTGGGGAAGATTTGGACTGGTTTATTAATTCCGAAAAACAAACCCCCCTCGGTCCCCCCTTGACAGGGGGGAAGTGTACGGTCAGCGGCTGCGCCGCTGTGTTTATCTACTGGATTGGTCTAGAATGGTCTGGTATGCGATTGACCAATGGATGAGTTTTTGGTTGAATGCGGTACAAGCGGTGATGGTGTCATCTAATTCTGGTGGTGGTGCAGGTGTGGTGAAACGCAAAGTTTTGCGTTAAACTGGTGTGAACTACGCGAAAATCGTATCTCACATTTAATGCATTCCCTATCCGCATGCTTTATGAGTTAACTGTTTTTATCGGTTAAATATTCATACCCTATTACATGACCTATTTATATACGTTTTTTCATCCCGCTACTCTTCATCTACCTTAGGAGCAATAAAACCATGTCATATAAACTACTCAACGCGATGACTGTTACGCTAGCCTTCACCATTGCCATGTTTTTCGCGCCGCTGATGAGCACCGCACAAGCCGCTGGCGAACGCTTTGTTCTGGTCAGCCATGCGCCCGATTCAGATTCGTGGTGGAACACCATCAAAACCGCCATCCGTGAAGCTGGGCAACATGTTGGCGCATCAGTGGAATATCGCAATCCGCCGAGCGGCGATCTTGCTGATATGGCGCGCATCATTGAGCAAGCCACCGCCTCTAATCCCGATGGTATCATCACCACCATCGCCGATTACGATGTGTTGCGCGGTCCGATTACCAAAGCGATTAAAAAAGGAATTCCGGTGATTACGATTAATTCCGGAACTCACGAACAAAGCCGCAAACTCGGCGCGCTAATGCATGTCGGGCAACCGGAATACGACGCCGGTTTTGGAGCTGGGCAACGCGCTAAAGATGCTGGCGTTAAGAAGTTTCTGTGCGTCAATCACTTTTTCACTAATCCGGTTTCAATAGAGCGTTGCCAAGGATTTGCCGATGCACTTGGCGTGAAACTCAGCGGGCAGATGATTGATTCGGGGCAAGATCCGGCCGGCATCCAAGCCAAAGTGGAAGCCTATTTGCGCACCAATTCCGATACCGACAGCGTGTTGACATTGGGGCCCACTTCGGCGCATCCGACTTTACGGGCGTTGAAAAAACTCGGCAAAAGCGGCGACATTTATTTCGCCACCTTTGATTTATCCGAAGAAATCGCCAAAGGTATTAAGCAAGGCGTTATCGCTTTCGGCATTGACCAACAGCCTTATTTGCAAGGTTATTTGCCGGTCATGGTGTTGGCGCTTTATAACCGTTATGGCGTCTTGCCGGGCAACAATATCAATTCAGGTCCCGGTTTTGTAACCATGGATAATGTTGGTTTGGTGGAAAAACTCGCGGGCGAATATCGGTAGTCTGCGCATCAGTCTGCGCAATGACGACGCCATCAAAGACACCAATTAAAAGCGATGCCTTACCCGCAGCATGCCGAATAGCAACTTAATGATACCGGAGCCAGTGGCGTGAACACACCATCCAAAGATGGCGATGTGCCGTTGCGCGAATTGCCGTGGCTCAGGCGGTTGCTCAGCCGCCCTGAGTTGGGTAGCGTCGCTGGCACTTTGTTGGTGTTTTTGATTTTTATCGTGGTTGCCGGGGATTCCGGCATGTTCAGTGCCGATGGCGCGATTAGTTGGATTAAAGTCGCCGCCTATTTGGGCATCATCGCCATCGGTGCTTGCTTGCTGATGATCGGCGGCGAGTTTGATTTATCAGTGGGCTCCATGATCGGTTTTGCCGGCATGATGATCGCCATCCCCGCCAAATACTGGGGATGGCCAGTATGGGCATCCATTCTATTCGCCTTCAGCGTTGCCATGTCGATCGGCTATGTCAACGGGTATATCGCCGTCAAAAGCCGCCTGCCATCCTTCATCGTATCGCTGGCGTTTTTATTTATTTTGCGCGGGCTAACCATCGGGCTATCCATCTTGCTTACCAACCGCACCATCATCGGCGGCATCGGTGCGGACGGCGGGCTTGCGCAAGGCGATTGGCTCGCCGCCGTTTTTAGTTTTTCCCTCGGCGGCGAAAACGGCATTCCAGCGGTGGTCGTGTGGTTTGTAATTCTCGCCGTCATCAGCAGTATTGTGTTGTTGCGGTCGCGCTTCGGAAACTGGATTTTCGCCGCCGGCGGCGATGCTGCGGCAGCCCGCAATGTCGGTGTACCGGTCGATCGGGTTAAAATTTTGCTATTTATGTTCACCGCCTTTTGCGCCACGCTATATGCCGTTTGCGAGATGATGGAATACGGCTCGGCTTCCGCCGATCGAGGCACACTGAAGGAGTTTGAAGCGATTATCGCCGCGGTCATCGGCGGCACCTTGCTCTCCGGCGGTTATGGCTCGGTAATCGGTGCTTGTTTCGGCGCGCTGATTTTTGCCGTAGTGCAAGTCGGCATCAACTATGCGGGCGTGGATAATAGTTGGTATCGCGTGGTGCTGGGGTTGTTATTGCTAATCGCCGTGGTATTCAACAATTTCATTCGGCGGCGCGTGACTGGCTCATGACAAAAGATAGCCATCACACTCCGCCACTGATTGAATTTGAGAATGTATGCAAATATTTCGGTACCGTCGTAGCGTTGAATAAGGTATCTTTCCGCATCGGCGGCGGCGGGGTCACTTGCTGTCTGCTTGGCGATAACGGTGCTGGCAAATCCACTTTGATTAAAATTTTAGCCGGCGTACACAAACCCTCCTCCGGGGAAATACGCATCAATGGCGAATCGGTATCGTTTAATTCGCCACGCGATTCAATAGAGTATGGAATTGCCACCGTGTATCAAGATTTAGCACTGGTGCCGCTGATGAGCATTTCGCGCAATTTTTTTATGGGGCGTGAACCGAGCAAAAAAGTTCTCGGAATTCCGTTATTTGATGTTAATTTTGCCAACCGCGTGGCATTGCAACAATTGGATGAATTCGGCATTCATGTGACCGACCCCAATCAAGCGGTAGGCACTTTATCGGGCGGGCAACGACAATGTTTAGCCATCGCCCGCGCCGTATATTTTGGCGCGAAAATTTTGATTTTGGATGAACCAACCGCAGCGTTAGGCGTAAAGCAATCGTCCAATGTGCTGAAGATGATCATGCGCGTTCGCAGCCGTGGCGTTGGTATTATTTTTATCACGCACAATGTGCAACACGCCACGCTGGTGGGCGATAGTTTTTCGGTTTTAAATCGTGGCAGCACGCTCGGCTATTATGAAAAAGGCGAAATCACGCCTGAGGAACTTTATAATAAAATGGCGGGCGATCAAGAAATGGAAAGTTTGGTGCATGATGTGCATGGTCATGATGCGAGTCATGTACATGATTCACCTATATGATTCACAGAAATCACTTTAACCGATGGTGAATGATGGTGAATTTGTCTGCCATTGATTCTCCGCGAGTCAAGTTAAACGTCATCCCCTGAACACACGCCCTAAAATAGCGATGAAACCCCCGATGCCCGATACGCCAAAAAAATTCCGCTCGGCCCGCTGGTTTTTAGCGGACGATGTACGCTCTTTCGGGCACCGTTCGCGCGCACGGCAGATGGGTTGGAACGACGAAGATTTTGGCAAGCCGGTCATCGCCATCATCAACACTTGGAACGAGCTCAACACTTGCCACACGCATTTCCCCGAGCGCGTCGGCGATATCAAGCGCGGCATCGTGGAAGCTGGTGGTGTGCCGGTGGAGCTGCCGGCGATGTCTTTGGGCGAGCAATTGATGAAGCCATCGGCAATGATGTATCGCAATTTTTTGGCGATGGAAACCGAAGAATTGCTGCGCGCTTATCCGGTGGATGGTGCGGTGCTGATGGGCGGATGCGATAAAACCACGCCGGGGGTTTTGATGGGTGCGTTATCGGCGAATCTACCAGCGGTGTATGTGCCGGCCGGAGCGATGATGCGTGGGCATTATCGCGGGCAAACTGTAGGCAGCGGCACCGATGTTTGGAAGCATTGGGATTTGCGCCAAGCCGGCAAACTCTCCGAGGACGAATGGCGCGATATGGAAGGCGGGATTGCGCGCACCGCCGGGACTTGCATGACCATGGGCACGGCGGCGACCATGATGTTATTAGCCGAGGCATTGGGAATGTCCCTACCCGGCGCGGCTTCGTTGCCGGCGGTGGATTCCGAGCACCGGCGAATGGCACGGGCAGCCGGTTCGCTGGCGGTGAAATTAACCCACCACAACACCCGACCAGCCGACATCATTACGCCAGCGGCAATTGACAACGCGATTTGTGCGTTGATGGCGGCCGGCGGCTCCACCAACGCAATTATTCACCTAACCGCACTGGCACGGCGCATCGGCGCATCGTTGCCGTTGGAGCGTTTTGAAGAAATTGCCGCACAAACTCCGTTGTTGGCGAATCTCAAACCGGCCGGGGAGTATGTAATGGAGGATTTACATCGCGCCGGCGGCTCGCGTGCGTTGTTAGCGCGCATCCCCAATCTACCGCATCCATCGGCGCTAACGGTAAATGGAAAAACACTATTGGAAAATATCACCGGTGCCAAAGTATTTAACGATGAAGTGATTCGTCATCCGAATAATCCATTGCAGGAATCGGGAAGTTTGGCGGTGCTACGCGGCACCTTAGCACCCGATGGTTGCGTGATTAAAACCGCCGCCGCTGACAAAAAATTATGGCAACACAAAGGCGCTGCGGTGGTGTTTGAAAACATGGCGGATTTAAAGGCACGCATAGATTCGCCGGATTTGGTGGTAAATGCGGATTCGGTTTTGATCTTGAAAAACGCGGGTCCGGTGGGCGCGCCGGGGATGCCCGAATGGGGGCAACTGCCGATCCCCAAAAAACTCCTGCAAGCCGGCGTGCGCGACATGGTGCGATTATCAGATGCGCGTATGAGCGGTACTTCTTACGGTGCGTGCGTGTTGCATATCGCGCCCGAGGCGGCGGTCGGCGGTCCGCTGGCATTGGTGCAAAACGGTGATGTAGTGGAGCTGAATGTGGCGGCGCGCGCGCTGAATTTATTGGTGACGGCGGAAGAGTTATCGCGGCGGCGGGAATCGTTGCCAACGCCACCGGAACATCGCCTGAGCGGATATGGGCGCCTCTACACCCGCCATGTAATGCAAGCGAATTTCGGTTGTGATTTTGATTTTGCCGCAACCGCACCGGGGGCTGCTGATGAACCGGCTATTTTTTAGGTTTACGTTACGGGTTAATAGTGCTGATTAAAATTGAGATTCTATCGCTGCAATAAAACTATAGGAGAGACATGATGAAAATGTTTATCAACGGTGATCGGCGCGCGGGCACAACGCTCATTGAAGTACGTCGTCCGTTTGATGGCTCGGTGATTGACACGGTACCGCAAGCCACGCAGCAAGATGTTGAAGACGCGCTGAATGCCGCGGTGCCGGCGGCCGCCGAGATGGCGAAGATGCCTGGGCATGCGCGCGCTGAAATCTTGCGCCGTGCGGCTGATTTATGCGATGTGCGCGTGGAAGAATTAGCGCAAACCATCAGCGATGAAAGCGGCAAACCAATCACCGAAGCGCGCGGTGAAGCGTCGCGTGCCGCCGAGATGTTTCGCCTCGCTGCCTTTGAGGGCACACACATGCGCGGTGAAACATTGCCGTTAGATGCCCTCGCCGTGCCGTCTGCGGACAACAAATTAGGTTTCACCTTGCGCGTACCATGCGGCGTGGTCGTCGCCATCACGCCATTCAACTATCCTTCTTTGTTGGTCATGCATAAAATCGCCCCGGCGTTAGCGGTCGGTTGCGCAGTCATCTTAAAACCGGCTTCGGCAACCCCGTTATCCGCGTTGAAATTGGTAGAAATTCTTCATGAATCCGGCGTACCGCCAGCGGCGATGCAATGCATCACCGGCAGTGGAAAAACCATCGGCGATGCATTGTGCGGCGCGCCCGGGGTACGAAAAATAAGCTTCACCGGCAGCGTAGAAGTGGGGGAACACATCACCCGTATCGCCGGCGTCAAAGCACTGTCTTTGGAGCTGGGCGCAAACTCCCCGTGCATCCTCATGCCCGACGCAGATATTGAACTGGCCGCCCAGTTATCAGCCACCGGCGGTTTTGCCAACGCTGGGCAAGTATGTATTTCCATGCAACGCGTGCTTGTGCATAAAAGTATTTATGGAGATTATTTGGACGCTACCTGTGCAGTGGTGGAAAAAATTAAGATGGGCGACCCCCAAAAAGCCGACACGCAACTCGCGACCATGATCACCGAAAAAGAAGCTGACCGGGTAATCAATTGGACGCGCGAAGCCAGCGATCATGGTGCGCGGGTGGTCACCGGCGGTGAGCGCGACGGCGCGTACATGCAACCGACAATTGTTGCCGAAGTGACCCCGCACATGAAAATTTTCCGCGATGAAGTATTTGGACCATTAATCAGCGTGTGCGAAGTGGCGGATTTGAACGAAGCCATCGCGCTCACCGAGGTCGGTGGTTATGGTTTAGCGTCTTCCATTTTCACCCGCGATGTAAATTCTGCGATGCGTTTTGTGCGTGCGGCTAAAAGCGGCAATGTACATGTTAATTGGACGCCGCTGTGGCGCAACGACATGATGCCGTACGGCGGCATGGGGCTGAGCGGCGTGGGCAAGGAAGGCATCCGTAGCGCGGTCGAATCCATGTCTGAGAGCAAAACCGTGATCATGCACGGCGGCGCATAATGACCACCGACACTGACATCGACATCGGCATTGGCATCATCGGCATGGGGTGGATGGGCGAGGCGCATGCACGCGCTTATGCCGCCCTTGCATATCGCTACGCCGATTTACCGGTGCGTGCGCGTTTGGTAGTGTGCTCAGATGAAGTGGCGGAGCGCGCCAATGCGGCGCAGTCAAAATTTGGATTTGCTGGCGCCGAAACTGATTGGCGGCGCGTGGTGGAAAATAAGCAAGTGGATGCGATTAGCATCACCGCCCCGAGCCATTGTCACTTAGAAATGATGGAAGCCGCTGCTGCTGCCGGCAAGCATATCTATTGCGAAAAACCGGCCGGGCGCAACGCCACCGAAACAGCACGCGCAGAAGCCGCCGCGCGCGCCGCCGGTGTGGTATCTACGGTGGGATTCAACTACCGTTATTTTCCGATGGTGCGTCACTGTCGGGCGTTATTGGATGATGGAAAAATCGGCGCGGTGGAGCAATTCAACAGCCGATTTTTAGCCATGTATGGCAGCAATCCGCTCAGCCAATTAACTTGGCGCTTCCAAAATAAAATCGCCGGTAGCGGCGTAGTCGGCGATATTCTCTCGCACAGCATAGACATGGCGCATTATTTAGTCGGCGACATTCGCCGCGTTTCCGCCAGCCGCCGTACCTTTATCAAAGAACGCCCATTGCCATCGGCTCATGGCACGCACTTTTCGTTAGGCACGGCGGATTCGCCAAAAGGCAAAGTGGATAACGAAGATTACGCGGGTGTATTGGTGGAATTTGTGGATGGCGCAATCGGTATGTTGGAGGCCTCACGAGTGGCACGCGGACCAAAATGTGAAATGGGTTTTGAGTTATACGGGCAACACGGTTCGGCGCGTTGGGATTTTGAGCGCATGAATGAATTGCAAGTATATTTGCCCGATGAAGAACGCAACGGCTACACCCGATTGCTCGCCGGCGAGATGCATCCCGCGCACAGCCGCTTCAATCCGGGCGATGGAATCGGCTTGGGCTATGAGGATTCCAAGATTATGGAAGCCGCCTCTTTTTTACACGACATCGCAGATGGCAAGCAGCAACCACCATCACTCAGCGGGCTCGCCCAAGCATTAGCGGTGGCGCGTGTGGGCGATGCAGTGTTGCGTTCAGCGACCAGCGGGCAATGGGAAGAATGCGCCGGTTAAACATTGCCGTGGTCGGCGGCGGGCGCATCGGCATCATGCACGCCCAACTCGTGGCGCAATCGCCGCAAGCGATGCTCGCCGGCGTGGTGATTCGCTCCGGTAACCGAGCCGCATTAGCGCAAGCCGGGCTTTACGATGTACCGTTATTTGACGACATGGATGCGGCGATGAAAAAAGCCGATGCGGTATTGATTGCGACTTCATCGGATGCGCATGTTGGGTTAATCCGCCGCGCTGCTGCTGCTGGAAAACATATATTGTGCGAAAAACCGGTGGCATTTGAAGCGCAACCCATCACTGCCTTGCGCGCGATAACCGACGCGAGTGGCGTGATAATTCAAGTGGGATTTAACCGCCGATTTGATACGGATTTTTTGCGATTGCGCGACATGCTGCGCGCTCAAGTGCTTGGGCGGCTGCACATGATTCACATCATCAATAGGGATCCAAAACGCCCACCGCTGAAATTCATCCCGCGCTCCGGGGGAATGTTCATGGATTTTAATGTGCATGATTTTGACATGCTGACAATGCTCACCGGCGACCGCATCGCGCAAGTATACGCGCACGGCGCCAATTTGGTGGACGCTGAAATTGGCCGATTAGGCGATATAGATACGGCAACCATCAGCATCCGAATGCACAGCGGTACTTTAGCATCGGTGTTATGTTCACGCGAAACCAACTGCGGCTATGACCAACGCATTGAAGTATGGGGCGAAAAAGGCGCGTTACGCGTGGACAATCGCTTGCCGCATGGGGTGATATCCGATTCGGCAATGGGCAGTTTGCATGCTAATCCATTGCCAGATTTTATCGCACGTTATCGCGACTCTTATCAACGCCAGCTGCAGGAATTTTTGACCGCAGTGCGCGATAACAAACCGCCATCGGTGGGCTTACGCGAAGCGGCGGATGCGGTACACGCTGCGCAAGCGGCTAAGCAATCTATGGAGGAAAATCGCCCAATAACGGTGACCCCAATCGCTTCACGCTAAAATAGATTGCGGGGTTTTGATAAAGCACTTATTCGGCTCAATCTTTACTCGTCAATAATCACAATGCCCGCGCGGGCGCAACATTCGCGCAAGTGTTGCCCGCCCATGCGGGAATAAGTTAATGGATTGGCGCGCGCCGGATCTTGCTCGGCTTCCACCACTAGCCAACCGTGATAATCCATCTTGGCAACCTCACTGAGGATATCATCAAAATCAATCAATCCATCACCGGGCACGGTAAATACACCGTCCAGCACCGCCTGCGCAAAACTGGTGTCTTGCGACAACGCTTTCTCCAATTGCGGGCGACGCACATCTTTGCAATGGATATGATGCACGCGCGCAGCGTAGCGTCGTAACAGCGCGGCCGGCGAGCCGCCGGCGAATACGATATGCCCCGAATCTACTAATAAACCAACTTCCTCGCCGCTATTCTCCATCAATAAATCAACCTCGCTTTGCGTTTCAATCAACGTGCCCATGTGATGGTGATACGCCATTTGCACGCCGTATTCAGTGAGCATGCGCGCCGCTAATGTGGTTAATTTTTCACCATATCTGGCGAATTCTGAAATCTCCATTTTCGGGCGTTTGGATAACGCTATTTCCCGTTGAGATTGCACCGAATCGGTGGTATCGGCGTAGAACAATACGCGTGTATCCAAGGCGGCGAAGATTTCCAAGTGTTGCCGCATGCGCTGTATCTCTTCTTCCGGTGAATCATTGCGCCGTAACAATCCGGAAAACCAGCCGGAGGCGAGTTGTAATTGATGGGCGTGTAATAGTGGTTTTAATTGGGCTACATCGCGCGGGAATTTTCCGCCCAATTCGGTGCCGCAAAAACCCGCTGCACGGCTTTCGGCGAGGCAAGTTATCAATGGAGTGTCGCCGCCCAACGCCGGCAAATCATCGTTGCTCCAGGCAATCGGGGCGACCGCCAATTTAACCGTAGATACCATTGGTTATACCCCTGGCCGTTGTTTGGGGCGCGCTGCTTCATGCGCGGTTTTTGCCGCGTTAACTTGCGCGCGCGTGCTGACGCTTGGCACGCCGACATCCCACCAAGCATCGTTTGGCGTCCATTCATGCGCACATCCGCGCACCGTGATGACATAACTTTTGTCGGATTTTTGCGCGCGTGCCAAGGCATCTTGCAAGGCGGCGACGGTGTGCACTTGTTCCCCAGCCGCGCCCATGCTTTTAGCGTGCGCGACAAAATCCACCGCCACGCATGATGCCCCATGGCAATCGGCAAATAGATTATTGAAAGACGCGCCGCCCTTGGCAATTTGCAAGCGGTCAATCACCGCATAGCCGCCGTTGTCATACACCACGATAATTAGTTTATGACCAAACATCACCGAGGAAAGAATGTCGCAATTCATCATTAAATACGAACCGTCACCGACCAATACAAATACTTCGCGCGCCGACTCAGCACCGGATACTTCAATCGCTGCCATTTTCGCGCCCAATCCACCGGCGATTTCATAACCCATGCAAGAAAAACCGAACTCGCAATCAAAATCACCGACCGCTTTTGCGCGCCAGTTCATGCACAACTCGCCTGGAAAACCACCAGCGGCGGTCAACGCCAAATCACCGGGCACGGCTGCCCGATTCACCGCTCCCACGGTCTGGGCGTAGGTTGGTCGGCGATCTTCATTCGATTCGTCCGGCGCATCGCTATGCTGGTCTATTAACGCATTCCATTGCGCATAAAGATCGGTCGCTTGCTTGCCACGAGCATCAGGCGCACGCCAATCTTGCAACGCTACCGAGAAATCATTCAATCCGGCGCGCGCATCGCCGACCATCGCAACGGCGTAATGTTTGTGCGCATCAAACCGTGCGGCATTCAGCGTAATCAAGCGAAAATTTTCGCGGTTTCCAAAAACGCTCCACGATGCGGTGGTGAAATCTTGCAGCCGAGTGCCCACCGCCAACACCACATCGGCATCGGCCGCTAACGCATTGGCTGAAGTTGAACCGATGACGCCTAATGGTCCGGCGTTGTTTGGGTGGGTATGCAATAGAGTGGCGCGTCCGGCGATGGTCTCCACCACCGGAATATTGTGCTTCTCAGCAAACGCCGCCAACTCCGCAGTGGCAAGAGAATAATGCACCCCACCACCGCACACCAATAACGGTTTTTGTGCGCACCGCAAAATAGCAGCAGCGACACGCACTTGATTTGCATCGGGACGCGGGCGGGCGATGTGATGCACCGTTGGCTCTAAAAAAGAGTTCGGGCAATCAAACGATTGCGCTTGCACATCTTGCGGCAAGGCTAAAAATGCTGGACCACAATCGGCCGGATCTAACATCATGGCCACTGCTTGCGGTAAGGACGATAGCAATTGTTGCGGATGCGTGATGCGATCCCAATAGCGCGTAACCGCACGATAAGCATCGTTTACCGTGATGGTCGGATTGCCGTAATGCTCAAGTTGTTGCAATACCGGATCGGGCAAACGATTGGCAAAAGTATCGCCGGCTAAAAATAACACCGGTAAGCGATTGGCATGCGCCGATGCGGCCGCGGTTATCATATTGGTTGCGCCGGGACCAATGGAGCTGGATGCGACAAAAATCCGTTGCCGCGAATGCGCTTTGGTATACGCAAGCGCAGCCAGCCCCATAGATTGTTCATTTTGCCCGCGCCAAGTCGGCAATGCATCGCGATATTGATACAACGCTTCGCCTAAACAAGTCACATTGCCGTGCCCAAAGATTGCAAACACCCCGCCAAATAACGGCGTGTCGTGATGGCCGATGCGTTGCGCCGCAAGATACGCGACCAACGCTTGCGCCATGGTGAGGGATGTACTTTTCATCCATCAGCCTCCGGTTTTGAATCGCAGTGAGGTTGCGTGGTTGGTGATGCAATGTCGTCGTGCTGCATTTCTTTCAGCACCGCGGTCGCCGCGGTCGTTATCAATCGGGCATCCGATAGTACAGTGACCATATCAAATCCTTTGCTCATCATCGCATTGGCGTATTGCGCCGAACCGGTATGCATTCCGGCGAACATGCCGTGTTTTTTTGCCGCCGCCAGAATCGCATCAATGGCAGCCACCACCGGCGGCGCACTCGGCGTGAAAGAAATTTCACAACCGAGCGCGCAAGCCAAATCAGCTGGCCCGATATATACGCCATCCAATCCGTTCACCGATAAAATTTGCTCAAGGTTTTGCAATGCTTCTTGCGTTTCAATCATCGCCAATACCAGCACCGAATCGTTAGCCTGTTGATGGTAATCGGCGTGGCCGAACAGGGCGCGGATGGGACCAAAACTTCGCCGCCCCAACGGCGGGTAACGCGCAGCAGCGACCAACCGCATGGCGTCTTCGCGCGTATTGACCATCGGGCAAATCACCCCGTGCGCACCGCCATCCAACGCTTTCATAATAATGCCTTCCTCCAGCCACGGCACACGCACCAACGGCGCCACATTGGTGGTGGAAATGGCAGTTAACATGGCGGTTGCAGTTTGATAATCCACCAACCCATGCTGCATATCAATGGTCAACGAATCCCACCCGCAATGCGCCATCACTTCCGCAGAAAAACCACACGGAATGGATAGCCAACCATTGACCACGCACTGCCCGGCGCGCCGCCGGATTTGCAATTTACTATTCCACATTAAAAACTCCGCTTGATAAGGTTGTGCTTCATAAAATTATGCTGATGAAATTACGCTGATGAATTGATGGTGAGATTAATGGTGATGAAATTACCGGTGACATTATCGTGACATCACTGTGACATCACAGCGCAACCCATTGCCCGCTATGCATGGATTCCTCCGCCGCCTCAGCCAGTAACAAAGCGCGACGCCCGTCTTCAAACGACGGCGATGGCGCATTGGAATTTTCCACCGATTCTATGAACGCATCCATTTGTCGGCGGTAGGATTCCCAATAGCGTTGCAGAAAAAACTCGGGTAGCGGTGGGTGCGCGGCGGTGTGTTTATCATTGTAATGTGCAACTTGCGCAGCCCCGCAGTTATCGGAAATTAGCATGCCTTTTTCACCAAAAACTTCCACCCGCTGATCATAACCATAGACCGCACGGCGTGAGCAATTGATATGACAAAGCACCCCACTCGCGGTTTGCATAATTACCATTGCGGTATCCACCGCCAAGGTATCCACTGCCGTGGAGTCGGTGGATGGCGTGGTGAATGACGCAGTGGATGACACAACCGCCGGCGTAACCAACGCTGCACCCGCTGCGAAAATCCGCACTGGCTCATCACGCAAAATAAATCGCGCCAAATCAAAATCGTGAATCATCATATCGCGGAAAAGCCCACCGCAAGTGGCAAGATAATCGTCGGGTGGCGGTGCCGGGTCGCGGCTGGTAATGATTAATTTCTCCAACTTACCAATCTCACCACCGGCGGTGCGCATCTGCACCGTTGCATGCGTCCGGTCAAACCGCCGATTGAAACCGATTTGCACCTGCGGATTTTCGCACGCGGCGAGCGCATCACGGCAAGCATTGACCCGCTCGACGCTGAGGTCCGGTGGCTTTTCACACAACACCGGCTTGCCAGCACGCGCAGCACTTTCCATATAATCACAATGCGTGGCGGTGGGCGACGCAACAACTAATGCATCGCCGATGTGGATAGCGGTTTGTGGGTCGGCGCACGATTCGGCGTTGAACTGTGCGCCGAGCGCGTGGGCAATATCGGCGTTGGCGTCATGCACCGCCACCAGCCGTGCGCGTGGATGGGCGGCGATGTGTTGCGCGTGCATAGTACCGATACGACCAGCACCGATGAGGGCAATGGAAAGCATGGGGCTCATGTTACTATGTATACTCAGCTGAGGAGAATCGTCCATGCCGCTTGAAAAATTGCGGATAAGCCCCATTTCCCGCATCAACCATCACCCACATGCCAACCCCATGACCGCTAATAAATCCACCGCGAAAGCGACTGCCAAAGCCACCAAGCAATCCGCCAGCAAATCCACGACTAAGGCGACTGCGAAATCCACGGCCGACAAGCCCGCCGACCAATCCGCCAACAAGCCGGCTGTTGAGACCCATGCGTTTCAGACCGAAGTGCAGCAACTGCTCCACCTCATCATTCATTCGCTATACAGCAACAAGGAGATATTCCTGCGGGAATTAATTTCTAATGCTTCGGATGCTTGCGATAAATTGCGGTTTCTGGCGTTGACTGATAAGGGTTTGCTGGATGATGGCACGGGTTTGGGTATCTGGATTGAAGTAGACGAGCAGAAAAAAACGCTTAGCGTACGCGACAACGGTATCGGTATGAATCACGCCGAAGTGATTGAAAATATCGGCACCATCGCGCGCTCTGGTACGCGTAAATTTATGCAACAGATGAGCGCGAAAAGTGCTGGCGAAAATGCGGGCAAAGATGCCGATAAGAATGCTAACAAAGATGCGCCGGGAAATTCCTTTATCGGGCAATTCGGCGTTGGGTTTTATTCGGCGTTTTTGGTGGCAAACGAAGTCACTGTACTAACGCGCCGCGCCGGAGCACCTGAATCGGCGGGCGTGAAATGGGTATCCAACGGCGACGGCGAGTATACTGTGGAACCCATTGAGCGGAGCGCACACGGTACTGAGGTCATCCTCCAACTGCAATCCGACCAACAAGAATACTTAGAAGATTATCGCCTGCGCACCATCATCAGCAAATACTCCAATCACATCTCGTTGCCGATTCAGATGCCCAAGGCATCGGAGAAAGATGACAGCAGCAAAGACAATACAATTGCCGTGCCGCCGGCTGAGCAAGCACCAGATTGGGAGACCGTCAACAAAGGCTCGGCGTTTTGGGCGATGCCAAAAAATAAGATTTCCGCGAAAGATCACCATGCATTCTATACCGCGCTCACCTACGATCCAGAACCGCCGGCGGTGACCCTGCACAATCGGGTGGAAGGAAAAATGGAATATATCTCGCTGTTTTATATCCCCGCCAAAGCACCTTTTGATTTATGGGATCGCGAACAGCGTCACGGCATCAAACTTTATGTGCGGCGCGTATTCATCGCCGAGGATGCCAAGCAATTGATGCCAAACTACTTGCGTTTTGTACGCGGCTTAGTAGATTCCGCCGATTTACCGTTGAATGTATCGCGGGAATTTTTGCAGCAGAATAAAGAAATAGATACGATGCGTGCCGCTTCGGTCAAAAAAGTGCTTGCCGAGTTGAAAAAAATCGCCAGCAAAGACCATGAAAAATACGCAGCGTTATGGAAAGAATATGGGCGCGTCATCAAAGAAGGAATGATTGAGGATTTTGCTAACCGCGATGCTATCGTCGCCCTGTTGCGCTTTGCCTCAACCCATGTGGATGATGACAAGCAGAGCGTGTCGCTAACCGATTACTGCAAACGGATGCCGTCCAAACAAAAAGCGATTTACTACTTGACCGCCGATAGTCATGCCTCGGCAAAATCATCACCGCACTTGGAAGTTTTCCGCAAAAATGATATTGAAGTGTTGCTGCTGTCCGACCCGGTGGATGAATGGGTGGTCGGGCATCTCACTACGCACGAAGAAAAACCGTTGCAATCCATCGCCAAGGGCGATTTGGATATCGCCGAACTCAGCGGTGAGGCAGCGGCGAAGGATACCGATAAAGAGAATAAGGACAGTGCGGATGCGCAATATGAACACTTGAAACCGCTGGTGGAAAAAATTAAAGCGGTACTGGATGAGCAAGTCAAAGATGTGCGGATTTCTCGCCGGCTGGTGGATTCCCCCGCTTGCTTGGTTGCCGATAGCCATGACATGGGCGGCAACATGGAAAGAATCATGCAAGCCATTGGCCAAGACGCACCGAACGCCAAACCCATCTTAGAAATCAACCCGCAACACGCCATCGTCAAACAAATTGACGCCACCGGCGAGCTGGCAGCAGATTGGGCGCGCGTGTTATTTGATCATGCAGTGTTAGCCGAAGGCGCAGCCCTGAAAGACCCCGGCGATTATGTAAAACGGATTAATAAATTGCTGGCGCGATAAAAAACGCCACCGCATCATTTACGCATTATTCATCCAAACAGCGGAACGGGTTGGGAAACCATTAAATCTGATTGCAATGGTTTGCCGGTGCGTGGATTGGCAAGTGGCGGCAAGCGTGGTTTAAATCCGGCGAAACGCTCCGCCACCGTCCACCACCAAATTAACATTTTTCAACCGCTCCTTTTGGATTACATCCAATGTATACATAGAAATATCCATGCCGATAAAATCGCGCTGCAAATTCATCGCCGCTTCAACGATGGTGCCGCAAACACATCATCCATGCGCGGCGATGTCTGGGGTGCTTCGGCGCGGGGTGACTAACAGCATGCCGACTAACATTAGCGCGAGTGCTGCCCATACCCATAATGAATGGCGTTCGTTGAAGAAAAACATGCCCCAGAAAACGCCGGACAAGGTAACGATATAGCCGCTCATGCTGGCAAAAACTGCGCCCGCCATTTTTACCGCATATAAAAACATGAGATAGGCGGCACTGCTCACCACCATCATGGCGATAATCGCGATGTCCACTTTATCCAGCGGTAAGTTGATGGGATAGAACGCGCCGGTGCTATAAACAATCGGCGCCAAGACGAGCGCGGCTATCATCAAAGCGGCTGTTAGCAGCCCAGCCATGTCGGCGTTTTGTGGGATATATGCATCCACATAGACATTTTCCAGGGTGTAGCAAACCGCGGCAATCAGCGGCAAGATGAGCCAGCGCACCATGGAGGGGTCGGGTAGGCTGGTGTCGGGCGCAACCAACAAAACAATGGCGATGAATCCTGCGAGAACGCCGATGGAGCGTTGCCATCCAAAGCGATCCATGCCGAATAACCACGACAGCATGTAAGTCAGCATCGGCACCAGCGTCACGGTAATCGCCAATACTCCGGCGGGCAATTTTGGTGCCGCATAAAAATAAAAAGTCGCCGGTATCGCCGTGCCGAAAAGCGCGATGAAGCAAGCATGGCGGAAATTTGCGCGATGAAGAAATTGATGAACATAAAAACGTCGGCGCCGCAACCGGCAAAAAACCAGCAGCGCCAATCCGCCGCCCAACGCTTGCCAGAAACCCAGCCCGATAGGATGGGCATGCCCCGAAGTGGCGATGCGCCCCAAGGAAAAAGTCATGCCCCACAACACACCGCTCAGCAGTATTAGAATATAAGCCACGGCGGATGACGGCGGCGACACGGCCGATTTGAATTCGTTCGATGCGCTCACGGACAATTGGTTAACGCCCGGTGCCGCCCAGTTCACGATACCGATAGCAATCGGTGGTGTGATCTTGAATCATGCCAGTGGCTTGCATAAAAGCGTAGCAGATGGTGCTGCCGACGAAAGTAAACCCTTTTTTCTTCAAATCTTTGGCGAGTCGGTCTGATAACGGCGTATTCGCCGGCACTTGGATAAGCGATTTCCAGCTATTCTGCAGCGGTTTGCCGTCCATATAATCCCATAGATAACGGTCAAAGGTCGTTCCCGAATTGCGCAGCTCTAAATAAGCACGCGCGTTTTTGACGAAGCCATGCACTTTTAGTTTGTTGCGCACGATGCCGGGGTTGCCTAACAACTCGGCGATTTTCGCATCGTCGTAGCGCGCCATTTTGGCGGCATCAAAATGATCAAAAGCTGCACGATAGTTGTCCCGTTTTTTGAGGATGGTAATCCAACTTAAACCCGCCTGTGCACCCTCCAAGCACAACATTTCAAACAACCGTCGCTCGTCATGAAGCGCCGCACCCCATTCTTCGTCATGATATTTTTGATACAGCGGATCATCCCCGCACCACCAGCATCTTGTCGGTTGAGTGTGTTTTGGTGACATCGGTGAGCGGGCGTGAGATGGTGGTATCGGTTGCGGTTGCGTTGTTATTTACGTTGTCATTTGCGTTTTTATTTGCGTTTTTATTATAGCCGTCATCGCGCTATTTTTTGGTAGCATTAACGCATGGACTTAATCACTCTGATTGCCGTCATCCTGAGCTTATCGGCGGCGTTTTCCTATCTCAATTTCCGTTTCATCGGACTGCCCACCACTATCGGCGTGATGCTGATTGCGCTGGCGTTGTCGGTTGGGCTCATCGCGCTCGACTGGCTCGGCATCGCCGATTTGAGATATCACGGGATGCGCATGTTGGCGGGGGTAGATTTTGATAAGGCGTTGATGGACGGCATGTTGAGTTTCCTGCTATTCGCCGGGGCGTTGCACATCCGCATGGAGAATCTCGCTAAACAAAAATGGACTATCGGCCTGCTGGCAACCGCTGGAGTATTAATTTCAACGATGGTGATGGGCGCGCTGGCGTATCTGCTCCTCGGGTGGTTAGGGTTGGATGCGCCTTATCTGTATTGCTTGCTGTTCGGCGCGCTCATCTCGCCAACCGACCCCATCGCAGTATTGGCGACCTTGAAAAAAGCCGGCATCGGCAAAAGTTTGGAAACCAAAATCGCCGGCGAATCGTTGTTCAACGACGGCGTCGGAGTGGTCGTGTTCGTCGTCATCCTCGGCATCGTTCAACAATCGGAGGCAACTGGTTTGAGTGCCGCCAGCGGACATGAAATTGGAGCGGGCGTCATGCTGCACGCCGTGGAAATATTTATGCTGGAAGCAGTCGGCGGCGTGCTATTTGGCGGCGTGCTCGGCATGCTCGGTATCTACCTACTGAAAAGCGTGGATAACTATCAAGTAGAAATATTAGTAACATTAGGGCTGGTGATGGGCGGCTACACATTGGCACACCATCTCCACACCTCTGGTCCCATCGCCGTGGTGGTCGCCGGTTTGCTAATCGGCAACCTTGGCCGCGCGCATGCCATGTCGGCAATCACCCGTGAGCGGTTGGATAATTTTTGGGAATTGTTAGATGAAATTCTGAATGTAATTTTGTTCGTATTGATTGGGCTGGAAGTGCTGATACTGGAATTAAAAGGCGTCTATTTGCTCGCCGGGCTATTGGCGATTCCGTTAATATTATTATCTCGATTGATCAGCGTCGGCATGCCCATCACCTTATTGCGCGCCATCTCCGACACCACTTTTAGCAAAAACGCCGTCAAGATTTTAGTATGGGGCGGCTTGAAAGGCGGCATCTCAGTAGCGCTCGCCCTAACCTTACCGCCGGGTGCGATGCGCGATGTGTTCTTGGTGATGACCTATATAATCGTCATATTCTCCATCACCGTGCAAGGGCTAACCATCGGCCGGGTGGCAAAACGTTTATCTACGCCAGCGGCATGAACTGGCGCAAAATTCGCCGTTGCCAGTTGAATCAACATGACATCTACATGACATGAATATGAACCCAAAAAACGAGTATGAAAAACTCGGTTTTCTATCGCCAGTGGATGTGCTTACCGAATCTCAAGCACTCAAACACCGCGGCTACGTGGAAGATGCCGAAGTGCGCATCGGCTCGCTTCATTACCAAGCCAAGATGCACACCATTTTGAAATCGCCATGGGAGCTGGCGGCGCATCCCAACATCCTTGCCATCGTATCCGCCGCGATTGGCGACGACATTCTGCTCTATAACACCACTTACATCATCAAAGAAGCCAACACGCCAGCGCATGTGAGTTGGCATCAGGACTTGACTTACTGGGGATTGGACAGCGACGCGCAAGTGTCGGTGTGGCTGGCGTTATCGCTGGCGGATGAAAAAAGTGGCTGCATGCGTATGATTCCCGGCAGTCATATCGGTGGGCAGCGGGCGCACGATCGCTCACTCGCCGATGAAAACAATGTGTTGTTCCAAAACCAGACGGTGCTTGATGTGAATGAAAGCGATGCGGTGTATTGCCCGCTAAAGCCAGGGCAAGCTTCCTTTCACCACGGCTGGACGCTACATTCTTCCCTCCCCAACCGCAGCGACGACCGGCGCATCGGACTCAACATTCAATATATTGCACCGCATGTGCGCCAGACCAAACTACCCGGATTTAGCGCGTTATTGATGCATGGCGAAGACCGATTTAATTACTACCAAACGGAAACCCCGGCGCATCGCGATTTGGAGCCAGCCGCACTCGCTAAGCGCGAACAACTCGAGCAACTATATCAACGCACCGCCGCCACCGCTTGATAGATTGACGGTGCGTTTGAGTAATTTCGCGACGCCGCCAAAGAGCAATCATCCTTACCAATCAAACCGTCTTTTAAGAAAATATTTAACCGCATACCGTTGTCGGTAACTTAACAATTTCCCAAGGTCGCCTTTAGATTTTAGCCGCGGCATGACAAGCGCGATTGATTGCTGATCAAGGCTCACACCGGATAGCGGGCATTCGTCGCAGTACAATTTTTCAAAGAATATCTTTTTGCCAATATCATAGTTGCCGGCTCTAGTAGACGCATCCTTGCCCTCGCCACCAGAAGCAAATACCACGCCGCCGGACAAGAGTAAAAATAATACAATAAGTATGTTGGTTTTTAGCATATTTATTTTCGGCATGTTAATTTTAAGCACATTCTTTTTCATCGCGCTCGTTTTCATTGTGTTCTTTTTCATCATGTTCCCCCGTTGAATAACCCTAACTCAATGACCAGTTTTTTCGGCAAGGCTCCCATAACTATAGTCAATTTTATAGCCGACCGTTACTACTTTCGACAGCAACGATTATTGACCAATCGGTTTGATTTCGGCGAACACAAATACATTCCCAAATCGGAGTCGACACCGACCGTTAAACCCACATAATGGTAGTTGGCAAGCATTTGGCAATAGACGCCAACCAATAAAGCAATCATAAAATAACCATGCCCGTTACACAACGAAAAGGCGCAGGCGGCAAATCCAAAAGCTCGGGAAGCCCTAGCAAAACGACAAACCGCGTGGCATTGCTGAATAAGAACGCTGGCGGTTCAACTAAAGTCAGCGACACGCGTCCGCCCCCCGCCAAAAAGAAGAAAAAGTAGTACCAAAGTAGTATTATGGCAACTATGTCTGACATCAATCAACAATCTGCTGACCTGTTATTCGGTGTGCGCCGCTCGGTGCGTTATCACAGCCGGCGGGTGCGGTTTTATGATTCACTCCATCAGGCAACCACGTTTTTAGCCCTGTTGTTCGGTTCGGCGACCGTGGCCACTTTCAGCGGCGCGATTGCTATTGGTTGGCCCCTCTGGGTGAAGTTGGCGCCGGCGGTGGCGGTGAGCGTGCTGGCGGCTTTGAACTTAGTCGCAGGCTCGGTGGCAAAGGCGCGCCTGCATACTAATTTGATGCGGGATTTTGTCGCCTTGGAGCAAAGCATGGCAACTTGGCAGGAAGAGCCATCAGCCGAGCAACTTGCGCAGGCGACCGCAAAACGCCTTGGTATTGAAAGTGCCGAGCCGCCGGTGTTGCGAGTGCTTGATACGCTGTGCCACAACGAAATGCTACTATCAATGGGCGAGAATCAGAACCTACAGATTGAAGTCGGACGGTGGCAGCGACTTTTCGCCAATTGGTTTGATTTTGCTGAACACAAAATGTATGCCCAAACCGAGATGGACGCTAAAAGTTAAATTTATAGAATGGTAGTTGGTGAGCATTTGAGTAATTCGTAATCATTTGCAATCATTTGCTTCTCTTTTCCATCCGCCGTTAATTTCCAAACCAGCAGCCACCATCCTCCCGCATCATCACTTGGGACAGCATCGTCATATACCCGATGACACGCCCAACGATATGCCCAATGATATAAAAACAACCCGCCACATTTTCGCTTGGCAACCAACGGTGGCGGGGGTTTGTTGTGCGATTGGTTTTTTGTATCTCGCGCACTTATCTAATCTTGCCCCCCGATCTAACTTCACGCTAAGTGTATTTAATCTCCTCGCCACGCACTTTTATATTGCCGCCGTGGTGCTGATTTTTTGGTGCAATTGTGCGCGCCGCAACTGGCAAATAACCTACCGCACGGTCATCATGTGGGCGGTTATTTTCAGGGTTATCGGCGTATATGGCTCGCCCATTTTGGAGGACGACTATTTTCGCTATTTGCTAGATGGTTGCGTTTTTGTCGCCACCGGAACGCCTTTCGGCGTGTCACCGGATTCCATGTTTGGCGCCAATTCCTTGCCGGCCGAATGTCAACGATTGTTAAGCCAAGTCAACAACCCGCACTTGCCGACTATTTATGCGCCGGTATTGCAATATGTCTTCGCCGCGTTGCACTTGGTTGCACCGGTCAACATTAAAATCCTACAGTTGGTTTTGTCATTGTTTGATCTCGGTTTGGTCGTTTTGCTATGCCGTTATGCGCCCGCCCGCCATGTCATGCTGTATGCCTGGTGTCCGCTGGTCGTCAAGGAAATTAGTTTCAACGCGCATCCGGATATTATCGGCATCGTGCTGTTGATGGCGGCGTTTCATTCGCGAAAACTAAAACAACCAGCGGCCGCCGTCATCCTCGCGGCGATGGCATGCGCGACTAAAGCTTTTGCGGTTCTATTGTTGCCGTTCTTGCTGTGGCGATTGCCGTTGCGTTACTTCGGGTTCTGCGCGGGCGTAATCATACTTTTGTATTTGCCATTTATATTGCGCGGCGAAACCGATATTAGCGTGCTGCAAATATTCCTACGACAATGGCAATTCAATCCGGCGTTATTCTTGCTCGCGTCGCATTATTTCGGCGACTCACCGGCACGCGTGATTTGTTTTAGTTTGTTTGCTTTATGGTGGTGTTTTTATTTTATTTCTTGGGCACGCGCTCGGACATCCATCGCCTCCACCGCACACGCTCTGGGCGTCAGAGGAGAATGGGTGTTCGGGGTATTTTTGTTGTTATCGCCGGTGGTTAATCCGTGGTATGTCCTCTGGCTATTGCCCTTTGCGGTAGTGCGCCCGCGCGTGTGGGCGTGGAGTTTGGCGGTTGTCGTGCCGCTTTCCTATTTCATCGGGCTACACCATGTAGACTCCAATCTCGCCGCTTACCAAATCGCACCGTGGGCGTATTACACTCAAATAATGGTGCTTAGCATTGCACTCGCGATTGACGGATGGAGATACACACGTCGGCGCATGTAAGATGGTAACTACAAAATAATGACCTACCGAATTAAATTCTAACGCTTACGCACCCACAATTTCACAATCCAATAAAACATTTTACCGGCAGCGAATACTGAGCCGCGCACGGTGCCGGAGATTTTGGATTTGCCGATACGCTTGCGATAACCGACCGGTACTTCCAGCACGCACAATCCCATACGCGCCGCCTTCAATTGCATCTCTACAGTCCAACCATAATCGCAATCCACCATGCGCATCCGTTCAAGCGATTCGCGGCGGATACAACGCATCGGTCCGAGGTCGGTGTAATGGATGCCATAACATAGTTTGATGATGCGGCAGACTAACCAGTTTCCGAATCGCTGATGAAATGGCAAGGCGAATGGCGGCTCTGCAATCCGCACGCCGATAACCAAATCCGCGCGACCCTCGGCGACCGGCGCAATTACCTTTTCAAGATCCGCCGGATAATCGCTGTGGTCGGCATCCATAAACGCGATTAAATCTCCATCCGCCAATCGGACGCCAGCTTGGCAGGCGGCGCCATAACCGATGCGGGATTCATACACCACGCTTATCCCAGCGCGCCGCGCCACTGCGGCGGTGTCATCGGTGGAGCCATTGTCCACCACAATAATCTGGTCAATGTTATCTGGTATTTCGCTGAGCGTCGGCACCAGGGCGCACGCTTCATTACGCGCCGGAATAATTAAAGTAACTGCTGGTTGATTGCGCACTTTGATAATCCCAATGCGGCACTGCCGATCAACCGTCGTTCAACGACCAGTCATAAAAAAATTCGTCTATTTTATTCGCGCGCGCGAGTTGCCGCCGCAACGCCGGTTGCGCGTATTGCATAAGATGTTTAATCACTTGCTTTGTGTTTGCGCCGAAATCTTTTTCATACCATTTATACAAACTGGAAACGATCAACGCATCGTTATCGTCATCATTATTATTAAAGCGCACCGCGCGCGGATGATTAATATATTCGCGCGCGGCGGCGTCCAATAGTTGTTCAAGATTATCGTGCGTGTAGGCGC
>WASV01034522.1_pt1 | contig 24091 bp, 22 predicted proteins | sample 5698531 | NCBI WGS metagenome assembly WASV01 (sample SAMN11175559, study PRJNA528189) | sponge metagenome | isolation source: marine sponge | host: Myxilla | place: Antarctica: Western Antarctic Peninsula, King George Island | collected 2013-01 | reverse complement strand
AGATTATTTTTTTCTTCTGACACTCGCCATTTCAAACATCGGTCCACACATCGGTACTCAAATACCGTTCACCAGTATCCGGCAAAATCGCCAGTAGCGTTTTGCCGCGATAGGCAGCCCGCGCGCCGACCGTTATCATGCCGTGGGTGGCGGCACCGCAGGAAATTCCGCCGAAGATGCCTTCTAATTTAGCCAAGTTTCGGGTGGCGGTATAGGCTTGCGCGGTGGTGATGGGTATCACTTCGTCGTAGGCGCGTTGGTCAAGGGTGTCGGGGATAAATCCTGGGGCGGTGCCCATGATTTTGTGCTTGCAGGCGATGCCACGGCTCAAAATTGGCGAGTCGGCTGGCTCGGTGGCGATGATGCGGATGGCGGGGTGTTTCTTGCGCAGGTGAATGCCGAGCCCGGTGACCGTGCCGCCGGTGCCGGTGGTCAGCACGACTGCATCCAAATCGGTGCCGAAATCATCCCAAATCTCAATGGCGGTTTGCTCGTGGGAAGCCGGGTTGGATGGATTGTAATGTTGCCCAACAAAAAACCAGCCCTTTTCCTTTGCCAGCCGCCGCGCCTCTTCAATCGCGCCGACCGTTCCTTTTGATGCAGGCGTTAAAATCACCGTGCCGCCATAGATTTTCAAAATTTGTTTGCGCTCCTCACTCATGTCTTCCGCCATCACGAAAACCGAGCGGTATCCCTTGACCGCCGCGACCATAGCGAGGCCGATGCCGGTGTTGCCTGAAGTTGGTTCAATGATGACATCGCCAGATTTAAGTTTGCCGCTCGCTTCGGCATCTTCTATCATCCGCAACGCTGGTCGGTCTTTGATGGAGCCGCCCGGATTAAACGACTCCAACTTGACCCACAGATGGCAATCCAAGTCGCCACCCAGTTTGTTTAATTGGACCGCCGGCGTCGCGCCGATGGTGTCCAGAATGTTGTGGTATTTCATGGCTATATTAATAAAAAAGTCGCGCCCAACAAGATAGGCTCAAACAAAATAGGATGATGCTCGAGAGTGCGATTATGGCAGGAAAATCACCGTTGGGTTATGATTAAAAAATGAACGATAAAACGATTGATAAAACCAGTGGCAAAATCCTCGGTAAAATACGCGGCAAAACCCAAAGTTACGGCTTTGTAGCGGCAAGCAGATTTATGAAGGCTATAACGACGAGCGTAAGGTAAAAGACCGGAAAAAGAAAGAAAAACAACGCCTCGGCTATGAATTTTTCACTAAAGAATTCCCGCGGACGAATAACGATCTACCGATTGAATACAAAAATAAAATCATAGCGGGAGATAGCACGGAAGTCCTCGCCGGCTTGCTGGATAACTGCGTTGACATCGTCATCACTTCGCCGCCGTATAATTTTGGAATGAACTACGATGCGCACCAAGACACCGCTAGTTGGCATGCATACTTTGATAAACCTTTTGCGATTTTTGATGAATGTATTCGCGTGGTTAAATACGGCGGCCGAATTATTATCAATGTCCAACCATTGTTTTCGGATTACATTCCAACTCATCACCTCGTTAGTAAGTTTTTTATGGATAGCGGTTTGATTTGGAAAGGTGAGATTTTGTGGGAAAAATAATTACAATTGTAAATACACTTTAGAAAGTCAACTTGGCGGCGATTATAGCTCGCTTACAAAACCAATTTATGGAAGTCATTCAACTCATACCATCCAATCATATTTTTTTGCGATTTGAATATTGTCACTTTATTGCATGGTGAGCGCAAAGTTAATAAGCCGATTGATATGCATTTCAAACCGCTTAATATTAAAGTATTAAGAGAAGCGTGCGATCTTCTAGCAGAAGATATGAGGTGTTTTTTATAACCGAATTTTATTGGAAGGAATGACCGCAGTTTATCGCTGACACTTCGGGCAATAAAAAGTAGAACGTTGGCCGAGGGTGATGTTGCGGATGGGTGTTTTGCATTGATGGCATTGTGCGCCTGCGCGTCCGTATACCATTAATTCTTGCGCAAAATAACCGGGTTGCCCGTCGGCGGCGGCGAAGTCGCGGATGGTGGAGCCGCCTTGTTGGATTGCTTGGTTTAGAATTTTTTGTACCGATTCTGCTAATCGTTGATAGCGTTGTTCGGAAATACGGTGGCAACCGCGGGCGGGGTGAATGCCTGAATCAAATAGCGATTCGGCGGCGTAGATATTGCCGACGCCGACCACAATCTTGCCGTTCATCAACAAGTTTTTGACCGCCAAAGTGCGTCCTTTTGCGGCGTGGTGTAGATATTTTCCGTTGAATTCTAAATTGAGCGGTTCAATCCCAAGCGTGCGAATTAGTTTGTGTTGCGTAGGGTCGCCGCTTGCCCATAGCAAGCAACCGAAGCGGCGCGGGTCGCGATAGCGGATGATGTCGCCGCGGTCGGTGATTAGGTCGTAATGATCATGCGTTTCAATGGCGGTATTTCCCCCTGTATTTTTGCTGGTGTTTGCCAGGATTACCCGAAACGAGCCCGACATGCCGAGATGCATTAACAACCCGCCGCGGTCCAAATGAATCAGCATATATTTGCCGCGGCGACGCATTGCGATAATCGTGCGACCGCGCACTTTGCTTTCCAGACCAGATTGAATGTGCCAACGCAACCGCCGTTCGCGCACCACCAACCGCACGATCTTCGCCCCTAATAAACTAGGTCGCAGCCCGGCTAGGGTGGTTTCTACTTCGGGTAATTCGGGCATGGTAGCGTGTGCAATAGTGATGGAAAAACGGATACAATCCGCATCTGAAATTATTCATGAAATGCCGCAATGTTCACTTCAATGTCCACTTCAATGTTCGGCCCAATGTTTAGCCCAATCTTAACCGCAAATATGCCGTTGAAACATGTCCTTTGAAGTTACCAATCAGCGCAACGATAGCCAATTCACCGTGCATCCCGGGGAGACTATTTTGGCGGCGGCGTTGCGTGACAACCGCGTGTTTCCCTACGGTTGTCGTAGCGGGGTTTGCGGTGCGTGCAAATCCAAGTTGGTATCCGGCAAGGTGGATTATGGCGACTATGAGGAAGCCACGTTGAGCGCCGCGGAGATTGCCGCGGGCAAGGTGTTGTTGTGTCAGGCTGTGCCGCTTTCGGATGTGGTGGTTGATGTCGCCGAGGTGATGTCGGGGCAAGATATCCGCATCAAGATGTTGCCATGCCGGGTGGCGCGGCTGGAGAAATTGGCTGATGATGTTATGCAAGTTTTTTTGCAAGTGCCTAAATCCCAAGAGTTTAATTTTCTGGCTGGACAATATATTGATATTGTGATGAAAGACGGCCAGCGACGCAGTTTTTCCATCGCCAACTTGCCCCAACAAGCGATTGAGGAAGGGTTGGAATTGCATATCCGCCATGTGCCAGATGGTCATTTTACGCCGCGGGTATTCAACGCCATGCGCGCCCGCGATTTGCTTCGCCTTGAGGGTCCTTTTGGGGCGTATTTGATGCAGTCCGAAGCGATGCGCGCGATGATTATGATCGCCGGCGGCACCGGTTTCTCGCCCATCAAAGGGTTGGTGCAACAAGCCTTAAGCGATAACCCGGCGCAACGCATTCATCTTTTCTGGGGGGCGCGCGCGAGCCAAGATTTATATATGAATGATATCGCTGAAAAATGGGCGCGCGCGCATGAAAATTTTACCTATACGCCAGTGTTATCCGAAGCCACATCAAATCAGTGGCGCGGTGCGGTCGGCTGGGTGCATGACGCAGTGCTCGCCAGTTACGATCGTTTTGACGAGGTGGATGTATACGCCAGTGGCCCGCCGATTATGATTGATGCAGTGCGCGACCAACTTAGCGTCAAAGGCATGCAGCCCGAACGATTCTTCTTTGATTCCTTTACTTACGCGCCGCAAGATTAATATTAAACATGAAGATTAAACATGAAGATTAAATATTAAACGCATCACTTAACCACCGGCATCACCGCTGCCCCGCCGGATTCCCCGCTACGCTCCTGCGCATTCAGCGCAATCAGTTCACCGCTTTGCGCGACGCGCGGTGCATCCAAACCTGCCGCCGGCACAAACGCCTCCAACCCTTGGCGATAGCAATGCAAGGCGGCATCTTTTTCGCCCATTTCATCCAGCAACGCGCCTAGTTCGGCGCACACATCGGCGCGCCCGGCGGCGATGACGCGGCTGAATAAATTGCGTGCTTTCATCAATCGCCGGTCGCGGCGGTATAGTCGGGCGAGGGTCAAGGTCAATTCTTGGTGGTCGCCGTATTTTTTAATCCACGATTTGGTTAGTTTGATTTGATCATCGGTGAACGGCGTCTTAACCATTCCATATAAGTTAGCGAGTTCCGCATCCCATCCGCGATTGAGTGCTATGCGCACGATTTTTTCGGCGAGGATAGGCTCCCCGGCGTTTTGCAGTTGCGTGGCATAGCCAGCAATGACTTGTGGGTCGCGTCGTCGGGCTGCGGGCAAGGATTGGAAGGCTTCCTTCGGGCGATTGCGGTCGCCTTGGAGCAATGCCGGCGAACAAAGATAATGACGATATGCCTGATTTTCGCGCATCGCCAATTCTTGCTGCGAAAATGCTTTGAGGCGGGCGAGGGACGGCATTAACGCCGCCAGCGAATTCCAATCCTCCAGTTGGCGATATACATCCGCAAGCAAGCGCACCGCCGGCACATTTTTCGGCGCAATCCGCCTGAGTTTTTCCAGCACATCGCGGGATGCAGCGAGCTCTCCAGCTTGATTATGCAAGCGCGCCGCGGTCAGGCTAATCGCCAATCGTTGTTGCGGATGTTGCGTATACGCATCGGCAAGGTATTGATCGCGACGCTGCAGATGGCCGCGCTGCTGTGCTGCAAATGCGGCGCCAAGATAGTTCATCAGCGGCGATTGATTGTCGGGGAGATGCGTTAATAAATTTTTCTCAGCGGATTGCCAATCGCCTTCAATCAATTTGGCATACCCTTTCATGGTATGAATTTGCGCATGCGTTTGATTACGTCTTTGCTGCCACGCACGCGCCTTCCTCGGCATCCGCAATACCGTCGCGATAAAATTAAACAGTAGATATAGGCATGCGAAAACCACCAACGCGCCAAGCGCAAACAACGCCAGCGGCAGGCGCACGGTATAGGGCGCGCGCGCCAGCACGACATAGCCGGGATCTTCCAGCGCAATCAACCCGAAACCGACGGCTACGCCGAGGGTGATGATGAGGGTGATAACCAGTTTCACCGCATCAATTCCCGTCGCGATTCACTTCATTTGATATTTCATGCATCGCTTTGCGCAACATGCGAAGGGAAGTGGAAATATCCGGTGTTTCAATGTGCGGAGACACCGCCGCCAACTTCGCCCACTGCGCAAGCCACGCATGAACTTCAAGCGATTCAGTATCAAAGTTTTGCATAATCCAATGGGTCGCGCTTTGCATGCGCACCGCGTATATATTGTCATCGCCATCGCTATTGCCATCGCCATGCGTACGCAGAAGTGCGAGTTGGCATGATTCAATAATTAATTTAGTTTGCTTATAAATTATTGTGCGCAATTCGGCTGAGAGAATTGGTGATGTCGGTTTGTCGGTGTTTTTAATTTCAACCATCGCACTAATATCGGCGAGCAAATTTTTGCTAATCGCCCATACCCATGAAACATTATCGTTGGGCGTGGTCGGAATGGTCGGATTAGTAGTTGGGTCGGTTGTCGGATTTATCGTAGTGTTGTCGGCGTCGGTGTCGGTTTCAATGGCGGTTGTAATGACTGTTGAATGAGTAATATCGCCGGCCAGCGGCAACGCATCTACCCGTCGGGAAAGCTCGGCGAGTGTGGTGAGCATGCTGGCGATATCCACCGTCGCCATTTCATCCAGCGATACGATTTCTAACATGATATTCGCCCGCACCAGATGCACGATGCGTGCCAAGTTAGGGGTAAGGGTGGATTCGGAGATTCCCGCCAAATGCTCGTACGCCAGTTGCAACGCCGTGCGTGCGGATGCTGAATCGGCGGATAACTGCAGCCGCTGATTGGCGATTACCAATAATCGTTCGGCATCCTCCAAGCGTCGCTTATCTGCACCGCTGCCTAATGCGCCGCGCAACGCCGCCACTGAATTGGCTAATGCCCGAATCTCGTCTTGCGTCTCGTTGCGAATTTCATCGCGAATCTCATTGCGAATTTCTTGGGCGCGTTGCTGGTTATTTTTTTCCGCCGTATCAAACGATGTTGCCAATTGATTGATACGGTTAATTTGTTCGGTGTTTTGGAGGCGGGCGGTGAGCGATTGTGCATACCAAAAATAGCCGCCACCGATTAGCGCGCCACTATTGATGAGCATAATAAAAACCAAAACGCGCATGCCCCATTTTGACCGATGCGTCTGTTGCGGCATGTGCGGCGGTTTGCGCGCAGGTTTTACCGGCTTGTCGGGCTTGTCGAGCGTCGCCCGCTGGCTGGTTTTTTGGTTTGGTTGCGAACGCTTGCCGGCCGATGTTGGGGTAGTTTTGCCCACCATTACCTCGTGATGAAAATGATTAATGTCATCAATATTAGCCCATCGCGTCGTGATTTACCGCGCATTGGAAATCGTCGTTGTCCATTATTGATTCGCCCGCCCATTCAATGAGCGACGCAACGATGGATTCATCGGTCGGCTGTTTGGCTATCCGAATGTCCCTGCATAGTCCGACCGCCTGGCAATAATCCGCCACCCGCTGGCTGTAAGCAAAAATCGGAGTGTTTTCTGGCAATGATCGATTGTGTGCGCCAATTAATTCCAGAAGCGCATCCAGCACCGCCGCGCTACCGATGATCACCGCGTGAATTTGGTTTTGTTGCCAATCGGCGAGAATCGGTGCGAGCTTTGAGTTAGTGGGCGGGTAATCGGCGAGTGTGCGGCGGTAACTTTCTACATAACTCACTTGTGCACCGCGCAATTCCAATGCTTGCTTGATCAATTCGCGCCCCGATTGCGCACGGAAGATTAGAATATTTTTACCAGCGACTTTGAGGTCGTGTAGTTCTTCCAGCAAGCCTTCGCTATTCATTCGCTCGCCGGGAACATAGTCCACCGTGATGGAAGCGCGTGCGCATTGTGCTGCAGTTTTAACGCCAATCGCGGCGACCCGAGTTCCAATTGGTATGGATAGTTGGTGTTGCTTGAGGGCGGCGACGACGCCGTCAACCGCGTGGGCGCTGACAAAGAGCATTAAATCCACCGCATCAAGCCGCCGTAACGCCGCCAACAGCGCACTGGCGTTTTGCGGTGGCGTAATGTTGATGACTGGAAAAGATATTGCCCGGCCGCCGTATTTTTCGATGCACGCGCACAACTCCGCGGCACGCCCGGCTGGTCTGGTGACCAAAACCCCGATTCCATGAAGCGGCATACGATGATTGAGATGTGCGGCGTTACTTTCCATATACGCCATCCAAAATTTCACCAGCACCATGCGCGAGTAAATCTTCGGCGACCGCATGCGCGAGTTGGATTGATTCCGCGCGCACACCGGTTTTTGTGCTACGCAAGAGTTTTGTACCGTCCGGCTTGCCTACTAATGCACGAACGCGCATTTGCTCTTGGTCGCCGCTGTTTGCTGCTGCGTTCAATTCCGCGAACACCGCCAGCGGTACATGGCAGCCGCCGTCCAATCGCTCATTGGCGGCGCGTTCAGCGCGTACGCAAAGCGCCGAATCGGCGTGATTGAGGGGCGCAATTAACGCGCGCACGGCAGCATCATCAGCCCGACATTCAATGCCGATAGCACCTTGCCCGACCGCCGGTAAGCACAATTCGGCGGCGAGATAATCGTTGATGCGGTGTTCCAGTTGTAGCCGTTTGAGCCCAGCAGCGGCTAACACCAAGCCATCACATTCGCCGCGATTGAGTTTATCAAGCCGCGTATGCACATTACCGCGTATATCCATAAAATGAAGGTGCGGAAATTTCGCGCGCAATTGACATTGCCGTCGCAAGCTGCAAGTGCCGATAACCGCCTTCGCGGGTAGTTGCTCAAGGGCATCAAAACGGTGGGAGACGAACACATCGCGTGGGTCCTCGCGTTGGCAGATGGCGGCGATTTCCAAACCGTCGGGTAAGGCGACTGGTACATCTTTCATTGAATGCACCGCCAAATCTGCTTCGCCGCGCAACAAAGATTGTTCCAGTTCTTTTAGAAATAACCCTTTGCCGCCGGCGACGGACAACGGTACATCCAAAGTTTTATCGCCTTCCGATAGCAACTCCAGCAACACGACTTGAAGCGCAGGGTTGCCCTCCAATAATCGCGTGCGCACATAATTCGCTTGCCATAAAGCGAGTAAACTTTTTCGCGTGGCGATTCGGATGGTGCGCATGGTATGGCGGCGGGTTGCGTCTGGGTTGCGGCGGATGCCGACGGGCGGTGATTAACGCTTAACCGGCCGTGGACACTTTCAGGCGCAATGCCTGAATGCCAGCCCGACTGAGTTGCCGTTGCGCCGCTTCCATCGCTTGATAAGTGGAAAATGGTCCCAGACGAACGCGGTAGAAATCGCCCTTTCCTTGAATACTGATTTTCTGGATGACTGACACTAATCCGTTTAATGCGAGGGTCGCTTTGAGTTGATCGGCCTCTTCTCGACGGCGATAGGAGGCGGCTTGCAACATATACGCGCTGCCGGCGGCGGTCGGGGTGCTTGGGGGGTTGGATTGGTTTTGGGTTGCAGCGGGCGTTGCCGGGGCGGGCGGTGCGGTGGGCGGTGCGACTATTTCAATTTCTGGGAGCACGGTGAAAAAATCGAAAGGAGTGGATGGTTTGGCAGATTGGGTTGGCTGCGCGGCGGTGGTTTTCGCATCCCCGGTGGCGCTTGGTTGCGCGGTGTTTTCCATAATTCGGCGAATGCCAGCACCGATACCGACGCCGGTTTGCGCGCCTTGCCACATGATGGTGGCGAGCGAGCCGATGACCATGCCCGCCACTAACATAGTGATGCCAGCGCCCATGCCGCTGCGTTGGTTGCCGCCCCGTTTAATGCCGGATTTGGCTGGTGGTTTGCGCCGCGCTTGGGCTACCATCACATTTTTTCCGGTGCGCTGACGCCGAGCAAGCGCAGTCCGTTGGCGAGCACTTGGCGAGTCGCATCAATTAATCCCAGCCGTGCCAAGCGTAATTTGGCTTCGCTGGATAGGAATGGATGGGCGTTGTAGTAAGCGTGAAAATCGGTTGCCAACGCACGCAAATAGTAAGCCAAAACATGCGGTTCATAGCCAATCGCGGATTGCTCTACGACTTCGGGAAAGCGCAGCAAAGTTTTCATCAACGCCAATTCCCCCGCTTCAACCAGCAATTTATAATCGGGCGCGACCTCATCTGGGCTTGGAATATTTTCCGTCGACAATCGCCGGAACACGCTTGCGATTCGGGCATGAGCATACTGGATATAATAAACCGGATTGTCGGCCGATTGCGCTTTAGCGAGCTCAAGATCGAAATCCATGTGCTGGTCGTTTTTGCGCGACACATAAAAAAATCGCGCGGCATCATTGCCGACTTCCTCGCGCAACTCTTGCAAGGTTACAAACTCGCCGGCGCGGGTGGACATCGGAGCTTTCACCCGACCGCGATAAAGCACGGCGAATTGCACCAGCCGCACTTGCAATCGCTCGCTGGCAAAACCGAGTGCTTCAAAAGATGCCTGGACGCGCCCGGCATAGCCGTGATGATCCGCGCCGAATACATTCAGTATGATATCAAAACCGCGTTCGCCTTTGTTGAAGTGATAGGCGATGTCGGAGGCGAAATAAGTATGCGAGCCGTTGGCGCGTAATACTGCGCGGTCTTTTTCATCGCCGAAATCGCTGGCGCGAAACCAAGTGACGCCGTCTTTTTGATAGATGTGGCCATTTTTTTTCAGGGTTGCGATTGCGCGCTGGATGTCGCCGTTTTCCACTAATGAACGCTCCAAAAACCATGTGTCAAAACATACGCCAAACGCGCGCAAATCTTTTTTGATGAGGGCGACTAATTGATCACAGCCGTAATTGAATACGAGTTCATAATAATTTTCACCGAGGATGGTTTTGCATTTCGCAATCAAGGTATCAATGCGTGCTTCTTGTATTGCTTTTTGTTTTTCTTCGTCTTTGTCTTCTTCGCTGGGGAGGTCGGCGAATAATTTTTTAAGAACGGTGTCGGCGCCGATGTCGGCATTATTTTCTACGCTAAACACATCGCCGTGTTGCTTGTGTAATTCGGCGGCGAGTTCTTCAACATAATCGCCGCGGTAACCATTTTTAGGAAATAGATTTGCGACATCCATTTGCAGTTTAAATGAGGCATCGCACTTTCCTAAATACCGCAACCACACACTCAACGCCAAAATATCCATCTGCCGTCCGGCATCGTTAACATAATATTCGCGTTGCACTTCATAACCGACTGCGGTTAATAATCGCGCGACTGCATCGCCGTAAGCCGCACCGCGACCATGCCCGACATGCAACGGTCCAGTCGGATTGGCCGAGACGAATTCCACTAATACTTTTTTCCCGCAACCAAAATCACCGTTGCCGTATTTTTCACCGGCTACGCGAATTTCAGTAATGCCATCGTAATAGGCAGCCGCGGCGATGAAAAAATTGAGGAAGCCGGGACCGGCGATTTCAATCTTCGCTACCCATTCGCAAATCGGCAATGCGGCGATTAATTGAACGGCGAGGTCGCGTGGGGCGATTTTGTATTTTTGCGCCAATACCAACGCGAGATTGGAAGCGAAATCGCCATGTTTGGGGTTGCGGGTGTGTTCAATGTGAATTTGTTCGGGGTCAGGGGCTTGCGCGTCTTGCCCGAATGCCCCTTGCCGACAAAGTTCAGCGGCGGATTGTGCCAGCAGGCGCGTTAATTCTGTTTTCATGGAAAGCGTTGCGGCTTGCGTTGCGCGGAATCGGGATGCGATTTTACCTTTATTTGCGGGCTTATGCTTTCCTTCTTTTGCCGATAGTGTGGTTTTTTGCTGCTTTGCCGAGGTGGAAAATGCGGTGTTTCAGGGTCGTTTGGCAAAGTTGAGTTTTTTCTAAATCTAATTGCGAATCATTCCCATTTGTATTAAGATTTGTTTTTACCCCACTGGAATTACGACAATGCAACGTTGCACACTGCGCTTTTTCACGCAATCCGCACGCCTTTTTTTCGTGCTGGGATGCCTGCTTAACGCTGCCGGCTTCAATGCTTACGCCGCTGAAAGTGGCGAGGTCAATGTATATTCGTATCGCAAACCGCAACTGATTCAGCCGATATTTGACGCTTTCACTGCGGAGAACGGCATTATGGTCAACGCCGTGTATGCGCAAAAAGGCATGCTGGAACGGCTACGCAACGAAGGCGTCAATAGCCCAGCTGATTTGGTGTTGACCGTGGATATCGGGCGATTGTCGGATCTTAAAAATGCCGAACTGACCCAGCCGATCGTGTCGCCAGCCATTCACCGCAACATTCCCGCCGCAGTGCGTGACCCGGCTAATCACTGGTTCGGCTTGACCGCGCGCGCCCGAATTTTGGTGACATCCAAAGACCGAGTGAAGCTGGACGAGATTAGCCGTTACGAAGATCTCGCGAAGCCAAAATGGACCGGGCGGATTTGTATGCGCTCGGGCAAGCACGCGTATAACGTCGCGTTAATCGCTTCTATGATGCACCGCCATGGAATGCAAGCCGCGCAGAAATGGTTGGCGGGAGTCAAAACGAATCTCGCCCGTCGCCCGCAGGGGAATGACCGTGCGCAAGTCAAGGCGGTTTCCGAGGGCGTGTGCGATGTCGCGGTAATCAATCATTATTATCTGTATCAAATGGCGCGTAACGACACGCAAAAAAATTGGGTGAATGCGGTCAATGTGGTGTTTCCGAATCAAGGCGACCGTGGTACGCACATGAATATCAGCGGTATGGCGATGACTAAGCACGCCCCGAATCGCGCCAATGCGCGCCGCTTGATGGAGTTTCTTGCTGGCGAGCGTGCGCAGAAAATGTATGCCGAGCTCAACGGCGAATACCCGGTTAACGCAGCCATTGATGTCGGCGAATATTTGCGCGCGCTTGGGCGTTTCAAACGCGACACCATCGCCTTAGCCGCCGTCGCCGCCAATCGTACGGACGCCGCGAAAATGGTCGACCGCGTCCACTTCAACGATTGATCGGCAGAGCATTTTGACGATTAGCCCGACGATGACCTCGCCACGGCCAGACGGCGCGATTCCTGCGCAGCGGTTTCGTCGTGTCTTTTGTGCGCGGTATGCACATCATGTACATGATGCATAACATGTCTCTCGTGCGCCGCATGCGCATCTTTATGCGTATCATGGTTAATATTGATTCATGGCGAGTCGGCACTTTTATCATCGCCGCGTTGACGCTTCTGCCGGTGCTTGCGATTTTGTTTCTTGCGTTTTTTCCGAGCGAGAATATCTGGCCCCATCTCATCCGCACCATATTGCCGATTTATGTCGGCAATACGATTGTGCTGCTGTGCGGCGTCGGCGTTTCGGTGTTGATAACCGGCGTCGCCACCGCTCATCTCATTACCGCCTACGATTTCCCGCTGCGAAAATCGCTGGAATGGCTGTTGCTGTTACCGCTGGCGGTGCCGGGATATGTCCTCGCCTATTTGTATACCGATTTGCTGGAGTTCGCCGGACCATTCCAAAGCGCGTTGCGCGCGATGACTGGCTGGCAACTGGCTGGTGATTATTGGTTTCCCGAAGTCCGCAGCATGGGCGGCGCGATTATGTTGATGGGGTTGGTGTTATATCCATATGTATATTTAATGGCGCGCGCTTCGTTTCTCGAGCAATCCAATTATTTGCCAGATGTCAGCCGTCTCATGGGGCGCGGCGCGGTCAATACTTTCTTTTATATCTCGCTGCCCATCGCCAGGCCGGCCATTGCCGTGGGGGTAGCGTTGGCGTTGATGGAAACCTTAAACGATTTCGGTACGGTGGATTTTTTCGCGGTGCAAACCTTGACCACCGGTTTATATGATGTGTGGTTGAATATGAATAACCTCGGCGGTGGCGCGCAAATCGCCGCGACTATGCTGACCTTCGTCATCCTCCTCATCTCCTTAGAATACATCGGCCGGCGCCATCGCAGATTCTATCAGAGTGCCAGCGGCTTCGGCGGCGTGGGCGACCATTCGCGGCAAGCACTGAACCGCAAAGCGGGCTGGCTATCGTTTGCGGTGTGCGCGTTGCCAGTGTTGTTCGGGTTTTTAATCCCCGCTGGGTTATTGCTATATCATGCGGTTCTCCATTTTGAAACCTCGTGGAGCGATCAGTTTAGAATATATGCATTGAATAGTTTGTGGGTGTCGGGCAGCGCATCGTTTATCTGCGTTGGGTTGGCGGTGGTGGTCAGTTATACCCGTAGATTGCACCGTTCAACCGCAGTAGCCGCCGCCGTGCGCATCGCCTCAATAGGCTATGCCGTGCCTGGTGCGGTGTTGGCGATTGGCGTAATCATTCCCTTTGCGGCTTTTGATAACGCCATAGACGCATTCGCGCGCGCACATTTCGGCATCACAACTGGCTTGCTGTTGAGCGGCACCAGTTTTGCCATCATCTTCACCTACATCATTCGCTATCTAGCAGTATCCATCGGTGCGGTGGAAACCAGCCTCGGTAAAATTCCCAACTCCATGGACATGGCCGCCCGAACTTTAGGGCACGGTGCATTCAGAACCATGCGGCGGTTTCATCTGCCGTTGATCAAAAGCGGCGTGCTGACGGCGGCGTTGATTGTGTTCGTTGATTGCATGAAAGAATTGCCGGCGACTTTAATTCTGCGGCCATTCAATTTTGAAACCTTGGCGACCCATGTGTATCATTTTGCTTCCGATGAAATGATTGAGCAGAGCGCACTCGGCTCGTTGTTCATCGTCGGCGTCGGCTTGTTGCCGGTAATTATTTTGAGCCGCACCATCTCGCTTGCATGGAAACCGCACGGCAATCCGCTACGCGCGTAACTTTCACTTTGCCTAACTTTCATTTCCCAATCGCCGCACTGAGAATTTAAACCAAATGCCTGCACTGTTAGAAGTCAAAAACATCTCCTGCCACTATGATCGACGCATGGCGGTCGCGGATACTTCTTTTCAATTGGAAGAAGGCATGCTCGCCAGTTTGCTCGGTCCCAGTGGCTGTGGAAAAACCACGGTGCTGCGTGCCATCGCCGGCTTTCAGAAATTAGCATCGGGTAGCATTTACATGAACGGCGAATGCATTTCCGGCGCGCCCGACGCCCGCCCCGACACGCCGCCCGATAAGCGTAACCTCAGCATGGTGTTTCAAGAGCATGCGTTGTTTCCGCATCTTAATGTAGAAAAAAATGTCGCCGCCGGCTTGCACTTCATGGAATCCGCCACGAGAAAAAAAACTACGCAAGCGATGCTTGCGCGCATCGGATTATCCGCTTTAAGCAAGCGATATCCGCATGAACTATCCGGCGGTCAGCAGCAACGAGTCGCCCTCGCCCGGGCGTTAGCCCCCAGCCCGCGATTACTGCTGATGGATGAACCGTTTTCCAGCCTTGATTTTGACTTGCGAGAAAAACTGCGACAAGAAGTTCGCGGTCTGCTGAAAGATATCGGCGCCACTTGCTTATTGGTAACCCACGATCAACAAGATGCATTCGCTTTTGGCGAGCGAGTCGGCGTGATGAAAGACGGTGCGATTCAACAATGGGATACGGCGTATCGGATGTATCATGAACCGGCAAGCAGATTCGTCGCAAACTTTATCGGCGATGGCGTATTTTTAGATGGCGTGGTATCCGACAACAACGAAATCAAAACCGAGCTGGCAGTACTGCACGGATTTGACGACCACCGCCATCCGCCGGGAACTGCGGTCAAGGTATTGATTCGCCCCGACGACATCATCCACGACGACGATAGCCAGCGCGCCGCCAAAATTAAAAACCGTGCGTTTCGCGGTGAAAATTACTTATACACGCTGGTGTTACCAAGCGGTGCGGAGCTCTTGTCGCTGGTGCCATCGCATCACCAACACGCAATCGGCGAAGACCTTGGCATCAAATTAGCCATTGATCATCTGGTGGTTTTTCCGCTGTGAGGATGCGGCGCTTTCCTTTTCGTCATGAATAAAAACACACTGTAGTATGGCGATTGCTTATAAGTGATGCGTGCATGGGACGATAATTCGGTTGACTTGCGATACCTTGCCCGGCCGTTTAATAGCAAAGCGAGCGATCACTTTCTTTCTGCGTCGCATTATTTAAAAATTAGTATGGATGAAGTGTTTGGGAATAATAATTTTGTGAATGAAGCACGCTTTAACCTAAAATTAAATACAAAATTTAATACTTCGGCTCATACATCATGGCGCGAATCATGGCGCGAATATCCGCCGGTCGCGGTTGCTCGGTTAGCCCTTCCTCCCAAGCGTGTTCGGCGACTTCGGTGGCGATTTTCAGGGATACATCACGGATTTCACCGAGCGCCGGATAAATAGAACCACGCGCTAAATCATCTGCGCTCACCGCATCCGCCAACGCTCGGGCCGAGCGCAAAAACACGCTATCGGGAATGGTTGTGGCGCGGCAGGCGATCATCCCGAGGCCGACGCCGGGGAAAATGTAGGCGTTGTTGCCTTGTCCGGGATGAAATGTTTTACCGCCACATTCCACCGGCGCAAACGGGCTGCCGCTGGCGAAAATGGCGCGCCCGTCGCTCCATTGATAGGCTTGTTGTGCTGAACATTCGGCGCGGGTGGTTGGGTTGGATAATGCAAAAATCGCCGGATGGTCGTTGAACTTCGCCATGGCACCAATGATTTCTTGCGTGAAGGTCGCAGGTGTTCCGGTCGCGCCGATGAGAATGTGGGGTTTGTGGATGGTTAGTGCGTTGTTTAAATCGCCTGGCGGCAGGTCGTGGGCGAACGGTTTTGCGTAGTCGGTTAAGTTGTCGCGGCTGCTCTCGACTAATCCGCCGCGATTAAAAAACCACAGCCGTTGATGCGCTTCCGCATTGCTTAATCCTTGTTGAACCAACGCCCGTACAATCATAGAGCCGATGCCGACGGCCGCCGAGCCGGCGCCGAGAAAGGCAAAACGTAGGTCGGTGAATTTTACGCCAGAAATCCGAGTGGATGCGTATATCCCAGCCAACACCACCGCGGCGGTGCCTTGGATATCGTCGTTGAAACAAAAAGTGTTGCGTTGATATTTGTCCAACAACGCGAATGCATTGGTGGCGATAAAATCCTCAAACTGAATCAATACGCCGGGATAGGCGTCGGTCGCCGCCTGGATGAATTCATCCATGAGGCTGAAATAATCATCGCCGCGTAGTCGCTGGTGGTGCACGCCGAGATATACCGGGTCGTCGAGCAATGTTTGATTGTTGGTGCCAACATCAAACATCACCGGCAGACACTGTTCCGGCTGAATGCCGGCGCACGCGCAATAGAGGCTCAATTTGCCGATGGGAATACCCATGCCGTTGGCACCGAGATCGCCGAGGCCGAGAATACGCTCGCCATCGGTGACCACGATGATGCGGATATCTTTGTGCGGCCAGTTATTGAGAATTTTGCGAATCTGCCCGCGGTCGGCGGCGGTTACATAAAAACCTTTTTCCGAGCGGAATATATTCGCGAATTCTTTGCACGCTTGCCCCACGGTTGGGGTATAAATCAGCGGCATAATCTCGCTGATATTGTCAATGACCAAGCGATAAAACAAGCGCTCATTGCGATCTTGCAACGCCGACAGGAAAATATATTTTTCAATGTCATAACTTTTGCGCCGCAGATTGGTCAGTACGCGGTCCAGTTGGCTCTCCATGGAACCGGTATTCGCCGGCAACAGCCCACGCAATTGATAACGTTCGCGCTCTTGGGCAGTGAAAGCGGTGGATTTGGTTTTGGCCGGATTGCGCAACAGGTCAATGCCGGTCTGCTCGGCATCGGTGGCGGAATTGGGTGGTGATTTCATTAGGTGTCTCGGTATGTGCTTCGGTATGCAATGCGAATAGCGATGCGAATGTAGATGCGAATAGCGATGATGCGGCGCGTATTAAAGCCGCATCATTATGGCTTCGTAAAGAGCGGATTTTATCACTTGCCTTGCTTTGGTAGGATGCCGAACGACTCGTTTGCCTTTTCCAATCAACTTGCCCCAATCAACCTGACATCTTCCGCAAAATGGGTTATACCGCTACATTATGAACGCCCCTCCACCCCAACAACGATTAGATTCACCCAAGCAATCATCGGCTCACCCGCGCTCGGATAAAGTGGAAGCCATTGACCAGTGCTTGCCGCAGACCCAATGCACCAAATGTGGGTATCCGAATTGTTTGGGCTATGCGCGCGCCCTCGCCGCTGATGAGGCGGGTATCAATCAATGCCCGCCGGGCGGGATGATTACTATTCATGCGTTGTCGCAACTGCTAAACCGCGAAGCGCGTCCGCTGAATCCTGAAAACGGCGTGCATCAGCCGCTGCGATTGGCGTTTATCCGCGAATCTGATTGCATCGGCTGCAAACTGTGCATTGCCGCTTGCCCGGTGGATTGCATTATTGGTAGCGTGAAGTTGATGCACACGGTAATCGCCGCGGATTGTAGTGGCTGCGAATTGTGCTTACCGGTCTGCCCGACTGACTGCATTATGCTGGTGGAGCCGAATGCCGATGAGGGCAAGGCGGAGGGTAGGGTGGATGAGCATGTGGCTTTTTCAGCGGGCGCGCCTAGCATGTGGCCTGAGTTTAATCGTGCGCAAGTGGAAAAATCTCGCGGTCGTGCCCGCGTCAAAAGCCAGCGGCTTGCCGAACGGGAGCGTGAACGTACGCAGCAGCGACACACGCGCTTTCAATCTTCCCCCGAACAAGAAATTCTTGCGGCAGTGAAACGCAAGCAAGAATCGCAACAGTCAACATGAATAATCGGCATGAATAATCAGCACACTGTACTAGTGACTACGAAGCCGAAACCAGCGCACACCACCCGCACGATGTTTGCGCGTTTGCGTGCCAGCGACCCCGAACCCACCACCGAGTTGAACTACCGCTCGGTGTTTGAGCTATTAATCTCAGTCATCCTCTCAGCACAAGCAACCGATGTTTCGGTCAATCACGCCACCCAAAAATTATACGCAGTCGCCAACACGCCGAACGCAATTCGCACCCTCGGCATCAATAAACTCAAAACCCACATCAAAACCATCGGCTTATATAACACCAAGGCGGCGAACATTATCAAAACTTGCAAGTTACTCATGGAACGCCATGACGGTGAAGTGCCGAACACTATGGAAGAATTAGTCGCATTACCCGGCGTCGGGCGTAAAACCGCCAATGTCATCCTCAACACCGCCTTCGGGCATCCCACCATCGCCGTGGACACGCATGTTTTTCGGGTTGCAAATCGCACCAAAATCGCACCGGGCAAGGATGTAGCGGCGGTTGAACGCGCCTTGCTAAAAGCAGTCCCGGATGAGTTCAAGCAACACGCCCACCACTGGCTAATTCTGCTAGGCCGCTATACCTGCGTCGCACGCAAGCCAAAATGCGCCGACTGCCTACTCAACGACTTGTGCCCATCGGCGAATTCATTCGCGGGTAATTAGTAGATGGGGGAACATACTGCCGCAATCGCACACTAACGCCAGGCACTACGCCCCAACATGGCTTTCAATCGGTTACACTCGGCATTCGCTGGCGTCGCGCAATCCACGTCGCCAACCACATATAATTGGACACCCACAATGGATACCACAGTACAACACGACTTCAATCAAACCCTCCGGCAACACAATCTTTTCCCGTTGATTCGGGCCGAGCTCAAGGAGCTGCAGATCAACCTCGGTTATCTCTGCAATCAAGCATGCGAGCATTGCCATGTAGGAGCTGGACCCAAGCGCACCGAAATGATGACCTGGGATACGATGGAAAAAATATTGGCATGGGCGGCACAAAACGGCATCACTCAAGTTGACCTGACCGGTGGCGCGCCGGAATTGATACCCAATTTCCGACGCTTTGTGGACCGCATGTTGGCACTCGGCGCCGTGGTTACTTCGCGCTGTAATCTCACGGTGCTATTTGAGCCCGGGCAAGAGGATCTGGCAGAATGGTATGCGGCACGAAAAATTCGGCTGGTGTGCTCGTTGCCATGTTATACCGCCAAAAATGTTGAGGCGCAGCGCGGTAAAGGCGTATTCGGAAAAAGCATTGCGGCACTCAAGACGCTCAATAGTTATGGTTACGCTAACCAAAGCGAGCTGGTTATTGATCTGGTATACAACCCAGTCGGACCAAACTTGCCGCCGGCGCAAATCGGTTTGGAGAACGAATATAAGATTCGGCTGAAAGAAGATTTCGGTATTGAGTTTAACCACTTGCTGACCATTACCAACTTGCCGATCAATCGGTTTGAACACTTCCTCAAACGCACTGGCCAGTTGGAAAGTTATCAGCAGTTGCTGGTGGATAATTTCAATCCGGTCACCGTGGCGCCGCTCATGTGTCGCCATTTAATGAGCGTTGATTGGCAAGGTTATCTATACGATTGCGATTTTAATCAGATGTTGAATTTGCCGATGGCGGCAAGCGGACGCAAACAACTCTGGCAAATTACGCCTGCACAATTGGAGAACGCACCCATCGCACTCGGCAAACATTGCTTCGGTTGCACCGCCGGGGCCGGCAGCAGTTGCGGCGGTGCGCTGACTTGAAGAAGATAGTTTGATGATGTCATGCCCGATTGCATAGCCGACACCGAATTTCATAACCGAATTTTACCACTCAATCCCATAACGCAATTCCATAACGCAATCTCATAACGCAATTTCATAACGCAATCTTATAACCTAAGCCCATGACCAAACCAAAATCCCCTCCGATTCAACCCGTCAGCGGTACCGTCATGCCGCGCTATGCTGGTCCCAGCACATTTTGTCGCCTGCCCGAATTGCGCGATGTGCCGTATTGCGATGTCGCTATTCTCGGCATTCCGTTTGATGCCGGCACCAGTTATCGCCCCGGCGCGCGCTTCGGTCCGGCTGCCATCCGTCAGGCTTCCCGCCAACTACGCACCAACTTTCACCCGGCGTATAATACCGAGCCGTATAAAACCTTGCAAGTCGCCGACGCTGGTGATGTCGGCTGCACGCCATTTGATATTGCACAAGCCATCACGCAAATTGAAACGGCGGCCGACGAATTGTTTAAACGCGCCCCATCCATCGTCAGCCTCGGCGGCGACCACACCATCGCGGTGCCACTTTTGCGCGCGGTGAATAAACATATCGGCCAGCCAGTCGCGTTGGTGCATTTTGATGCGCATCTGGACACTTGGGATACTTACTTCGGCGCACCTTTCACGCATGGCACGCCGTTTCGCCGCGCCGCCGAAGAAGGGTTATTCCTGGATGACGCATCCATGCATGTGGGTATTCGCGGACCATTATATAGCCGCGAAGATTTAGTGCGCGACCGCGAACTCGGCTTCAAAGTAATCCATTGCGATGAACTGGAAAGCCACGGCGTAGCGCATGTCATCGAGCGAATTCGCAAGCGAGTCGGCGATCATCCGCTATACCTTTCCATTGATATTGATGTGTTAGACCCAAGCCACGCACCCGGCACCGGCACCCCGGAAATCGCTGGCATGAGCAGCCGTGAACTGCTCAACATTATTCGCGGACTGCAAGGATTGAACCTAATCGCGGCTGACATCGTGGAAGTGGCGCCCGCTTACGACCACGCTGAAATCACCTCACTGGCGGCGGCGACCATCGCCTTTGAAATGGTCAACCTAATCGCCTGCCGCAAGCAAAAACCATAACCGCCACGCCAGACCACGCCGCACCTATCGCAATGCCTTGCTTGTCGGTTAGAGCGGCGACGGTCGCCGATGCATTCGCCATCAACCGAATCTACAACCATTATGTCCGCAACACCGCCATCACCTTTGACTTGGAGCCGTGGAGCATAAAACAACGCGAAGATTGGATTGCCGAGTTTGCCGAATCGGCAAGCGGTAAATCGGCAAACGACCAATCGGTAAGCGGCAAAAATCCATACCACGCAGTGGTGGCGGAATTGGACGGAGAAATAACCGGATTTGCCTATAACAGCCAATTCCGCCCACGCGCCGCCTACCGTTTATCCACCGAAACCACCATCTACACCGACCCCACATTATCATCCCCCAGCCAAAAACCACCCGCCGCAATGCATGGTTGCGGCACGCTACTCTACACAACCCTATTCAATCGCATCAAAAGCACCAACCTTCACCGTGGCTATGCAATAATCGCCCTGCCCAATCCGCGCTCCATCGCCTTTCACCAAAAATTCGGCTTCACCCCCATCGGCACGCTACATCAAGTCGGCTATAAATTCGGCCGCCATTGGGATGCGACTTGGTTTGAAAAGGCGTTGAAGTAATTTTAGTTGAAATAATTTTAATGGTGTTATTATTTAATCGTTGATAATTAACCGTCCAACCAAATCAGCCACATGTCCCAATCCACGCTATCTATTCATCACCCATCCCACCGCGCATCGCGTATCGGTGTCGCGCATCCGAAAGAGATCAACATAAAAGGATGCAAACTAATCACCGCTAATTGCCTGGATGCGCTGGATGATTTACCTGCCCAATCGGTTCATTTTGTGGCGACCGATCCGCCGTATTTTTTGCATGGGATGGACGCCGATTGGGATAAAGAAAAACTAAATAAGCGCGTCAAACCCGGAGTGATTGGTGGGCTGCCCGCCGGAATGAAGTTTGATAAAAAACAAGCGAAGCAATTGCGGGCGTTTATGCTATCGGTCGCCAACAAACTTTACCGCGTATTAAAACCGGGCGGTTTTGCAGCGGTATTTTGTCAGGCACGATTGTCGTTTGCGGTTGGCAGTGCTTTTGATGATGCCGGGTTTGAAATACGCGATATGCTTGCATGGAAATATCAAGGGCAAGCAAAGGCATTTTCACAAACTCATTTTGTGCGCAAAATGAAAATAAGCGACATGGCGAAAAGAAAAATAATAAAACAAATAGACGGCAAAAAAACACCGCAGTTAAAACCGCAATTTGAGCCGATAATTCTTGCGCAAAAACCCAAAGAAGGTACTTACATTAATAATTGGCTAACCCATGAAACCGGCCTGATGTCGCCCAGCCAATCCATAATGGGCGACGGTTTCCCCGGCACTATCTTAGAAGCCCCCAAACCTAAAAAAGGCATCGCACTCGGACACATGACGGTAAAGCCGGTGACGGTCATGCGGCAGTTAATCAGGTTGTATACCATTGATGGACAGATTGTTTTGGATCCATTTATGGGTAGCGGCACAACCGCAGTCGCCGCCGTGCAAGACAACCGAAAATTTATCGGCTTTGAGATAGATCCTGATTACACGCAAGTAGCCTTAGAAAGAGTTAAAAGTGAAACGATATGAAAGAGTGCGGCGCGCATCGGTGCTGGCGGTTACCCAAAAAGAATTGAGCGATGCTTTTTCTACAATTAAAGATGATTGGGAAAACCATCTTAAAAACACTGAAATCGCGTTACCGAAAAAACAAACGGCCAGATGGTATCAGTTGACAATATTAAAACATTTTGAAGGTGGCGCGGTTCACAAAGACGATATCTCTGCAAAAATTTCCAAAGACACGCACAAGCCAGCAAGCGATCAACAAGTGCGGCATCTCAAGACACAATATGGATGGTATATCCTAAACAAGGGCGATTCGTATCGGAATAAACGTACTCTGGACGGTTGTCATGTTCTTATTACCACTAAACACGCTAACCCAAATTCCATATTACATCGCAAAAACGTGCTGACGAAGGGTGATTGGCAAGAAATACTAAAACAATACGATAATAAATGCGCATCTTGTGGCTCGGCAATCGGCGAATATCATCGATTCGATTCCAGTTACAAAATTACCACGCTTGAACGCGGACACATGAATCCGAATAAACCGCTTAAAGTAGGTAATGTTATTCCGCAGTGTAGATGGTGCAACAAGGTTGCACGCGGCGATTTTGTTTTTGATGAACAAGGCAGACCAACGGCAATAGCCAATCAACGACCTGTCGCCCGCGCCGATGCCGAAGTGGTCGATGAGATATGGAAATGGCTTAAGGAAAAATATAAAACCAAATGAAATTTAATCACAGTCGCGGTGGCAACCAATTGGAATTTCTGTTTTTATAGGACTGTTATCACAGATTTATTACCATAGAATCTATTACGAGGTTTAGTTTAATGAATGAGCATACTCAAAGTGCAAGCATCGATGTTTTGGATAGTTTGACCACCAGTATTCATCAAATATTTAATGAATTCAACGCATCTGTTGAAATTTCCTTAACAGAGGAAAATTCAACAGATACTGATTTTTGTGGGAATTTTGGGTTGTTACTCGGCAACTTATATGGCGACTTAAAAGGATGCTATGAAACTGCTTTATTTCAATACGGTGGAATTCCTTTTGGAGGTAATTGTCGTTGTTTGCATGTTGCCCGTATTGCCCGCAATTTTGTTCAATTTAAATTGAATGACATTAATAAAAATTTTGCTGATGTTTTGATGTCCGATGTAGTTTTTTCGCAAGAAATTTTTCTTGATACGTTTACCGATGCAGTTGTGTCGACAAAAGAAATTGATGCCAATATCGGTTTTCCTTGGTACAATATTAATTTTTCAAACTTTCATAGAAGTTGGTTTGAAAATTTAATCGTTGATATAACTGAAAAAGTCCAAACCGACTTTTCTAAATTAGACGGGGTTGCAAATCGTGGAAATTAGGCAAGCAGACAAAACGAAAATAGATGCTTGCGCTTGCTGATTTTGTTTGTTGATTTGATTTATAATCACCGCCCCGTCACTTCCGATTTCATCCCATGCCTCGTCCAAGTGGTCGCCAGAATGATGAGTTGCGACCGATATCTATTGTTCGAAATTTCACCCGGCACGCCGAAGGCTCGGTGTTGATTAGCGTCGGCGATACGCGGGTATTGTGCAACGCCAGCATAGAGGAGCGCGTGCCGCCGTTCTTGCGTAATAAAAAACGCGGATGGGTAACCGCGGAATA
>WASV01111704.1_pt1 | contig 24145 bp, 15 predicted proteins | sample 5698531 | NCBI WGS metagenome assembly WASV01 (sample SAMN11175559, study PRJNA528189) | sponge metagenome | isolation source: marine sponge | host: Myxilla | place: Antarctica: Western Antarctic Peninsula, King George Island | collected 2013-01 | reverse complement strand
GTACTCAATGGTAAGTCAGGTATGCGTTCCCACGCAGGAGCGTGGGAACGAGGAAGACATTCAGCGGTCGCAGTTGTGATTTGCGGATAGGCCTTGGTCGGTTATACTGTGGATAACCTGTGGATACTGTTAGAAGAGTTGTGATTTGCGGATAGGCCTTGGTCGGTTATACTATATCAATTCCCGTTATCAGTCTTCTGGGGTTGTGATTTGCGGATAGGCCTTGGTCGGTTATACTTTTCGCCTGTCGGTTCATGTGTTCGGCTATGTTGTGATTTGCGGATAGGCCTTGGTCGGTTATACTCAGGCTGGATACGGCTATCCTTTGCCGCCGGTTGTGATTTGCGGATAGGCCTTGGTCGGTTATACTGGTTGTCATTGGCTAGCCCTCCGCGGCGGCGTTGTGATTTGCGGATAGGCCTTGGTCGGTTATACTTTTTGAAATTGAACTTGGAGATATTGATTAGTTGTGATTTGCGGATAGGCCTTGGTCGGTTATACTACAATCTCGCTCGGCGCGGTGGCTCCGGTGGTTGTGATTTGCGGATAGGCCTTGGTCGGTTATACTAACAGTTTCGAACCGGGCGACAGCGCCGCCTGTTGTGATTTGCGGATAGGCCTTGGTCGGTTATACTAAACCTTCTTTGATTAGCGCGACGAGTTGCGTTGTGATTTGCGGATAGGCCTTGGTCGGTTATACTGGATCGAATTGCAAAGCCAACAGACTGGGGTTGTGATTTGCGGATAGGCCTTGGTCGGTTATACTAATCCGATCATCATATACGCGCACCTCAACGTTGTGATTTGCGGATAGGCCTTGGTCGGTTATACTTTTCTGTCTATTTAGGTGTACCGGGAGCTGGTTGTGATTTGCGGATAGGCCTTGGTCGGTTATACTCCCGAGGCGCGAGTGATGTCGCGACGATCTGTTGTGATTTGCGGATAGGCCTTGGTCGGTTATACTTAAAGTGAGTAGCATACCGATGTAGCTTGAGTTGTGATTTGCGGATAGGCCTTGGTCGGTTATACTTGTGTTACCAAGACGTACGGCTTTAGGGCAGTTGTGATTTGCGGATAGGCCTTGGTCGGTTATACTCACAGGAAGCATACCAATGCCGTTATTGGTTGTGATTTGCGGATAGGCCTTGGTCGGTTATACTCGGGCGCAGTCGCGGTCGACGCGGCGGATAGTTGTGATTTGCGGATAGGCCTTGGTCGGTTATACTCGATATCCAATAGAGTCACCGGCAAGAATGGTTGTGATTTGCGGATAGGCCTTGGTCGGTTATACTAAACACCGTGATAACCTACCGCTCCCGTCGTTGTGATTTGCGGATAGGCCTTGGTCGGTTATACTCGCACCCGCATGACCCACTCGTTGGGTCTGTTGTGATTTGCGGATAGGCCTTGGTCGGTTATACTGAAATGATACCGACTCTTTAGTACCTTGCTGTTGTGATTTGCGGATAGGCCTTGGTCGGTTATACTACGTCGTAACCTGACATGGTAAAGGTTTGGGTTGTGATTTGCGGATAGGCCTTGGTCGGTTATACTATCTGTGATGTAACGATATGAATTATCTGGATATTCTGGCAATATCCTTCAGAAAAGCTCGAGTTGAACTGGGGCACTTTCGGTTGGTTTGCGTTTTTTTCCATAGTAAACCTCGATTCTTCCAAACTGTTTATCGGTTATTCTGACGATCCGTATTTCGCCTTCTGGCGGTAAGACCGATTTTACTCGTTTTGAGTGGACGTTGGCATTTTCATCGCTGGCACAATGCCGATAGTATACCGAGTATTGCATCATTCCAAAACCATCATTCAGGAGTTTCTTCCGGAAGAAAGTATAGTTCCGGCGGTCTTTTTTGGTCTCGGTCGGCAAATCAAACATAACAAGCACCCACATGCTCTTCAAGCCCCCAAAAATCACACTCATGCGTTGGTCACTAATGCCGGATATTTTATGCGGTCTAATGATCCGTCCAAGCATCGTTTGAAATCGGCAATTAGGTAATGACAGGCTAGCATCATCGGCATTTTTTTCTTATTCATGGAGACTGTTTGATTTAACAACCCTAATATACTTTTCTTTGTTTCTTTATCAATTTCTGCTTCTTCGTTTTCCATCCAGATTTGATGTATCAGCTGATCGACCCATGGGCGAAACGGCTCCATTAAATCGTCCGCAAGGCATAGCGCGTTGTATTGATTGTGGTGATGGATGCCGATAGCCGGGTGGAGCCCACCGGCGACGACAGCACGGGCAACCATCGCGCGCATAATGGCGTATCCATAGTTGAGTAGCGCATTCACTCCGGCTGCCTGATAATCCCTTCTGAACGATTTCTCAAATAGCCGAGACCAGTAATATTGTGCCGCCTGTGCTTCGTGGTTTTCCACATCCCCAGATTTAACCTTTGAAGCCAATCGGGGCAGCAGGGCGGTGTCCTTGCCAGCCAAAGACAGCGTTCTTTGTTGCCCCATAATTTTCTGTTGAATAACTTGTTTCCAAATTTTCTTTGTTATGGTTTTTTTTGCTTCTATCTGCACTCGGAGCACTTTTTGATGGAGCGTATGCCCATCACTGACTGGGAGTATCACCGAATAAGGCAAGTGTTTTTCATCGCAAAAAATAATTACCGCGTTGTTTTTCTGGCAAGTAACAATCGTTGCTTGGCTTATCACGATAGCCGGGTGTTGCAGAATCAACACCCCCAAATCTTCAATGGGGATTTGCCCGACTGTTTTTCCTTCTTTATCAATCAATAATTGTTGATGCTTGGTATGGATGTAGGATTGTTCGGATATGTCGATAATGCGTTTAATCATTGACTAGATGCCCGATGGCGTTTATGCGATGCAATTTGATTTTGTGCATTTCCCAGTTTTTCTGATTAATCGAGATATGAAGCATTTCATTTTCATGGTCTAGATTCGCTGCCGTAGAAAGTCTTAGCATAACTCTATTTATGCCTGAATCTAATTTTTGCACTCGGTAAAATATCCGCTCGCCATTTTCTTTTTCAACGCTAACCGTGTCGTTGCGGTGTAACGCCAGCAAAAATTCATAATTTTCTCCATGCGCTGTTCGAACAATTTCCTCTCGGGGAACACCGCGTTTTTCAGCCGATTGAGCTCCGGTCATCGCGCGTCGGTGCGCTTCCATCATGGTTACAAATTCACCTTTGATTTCCTCTGTTTCTTTGTGGCGGATAATTTCCACATGATGCGTATTGCCATATGCCATCCACTTGAAAATTTTCCCTTGTTTATCTCTTACACCAAATTTATTTTGGTTAAGAATATCTTCCGCGCTCTGGTTTTTAGTGACGCTGATCTTTGATTGCAACACCCGTACGCGCTTGATCGGTGTTTTCCTGCCCGCATGACAAATGGTTATGCCATCAGCAAATGCTTCTTTGGGTGTGGCATAGTTTTCAATGTGCCGTAACACAATATCCCTAACAGTTGGGTCTACAATGCTGTTCGCATTCTTTTCAGTAAATTCTGGGCTAAGTGTTTTTCTATACACCAATCCACCATGCTTTGCGATATATCCCGCCCCGGTTTCCTCATGCAGGGCACCGGATAGTTTTCTTTGTGGCACATGAGAAACGATCATGTGTCTTAACCTTTCAGCCAGTTCATCGCGAATGGTGGGGTAGGGGGGAGCGATATTGAGTTTGCCCGCATGAATCTGCTTAACTGCCTTGGTATATAAACTGCGCGAAGTAGTGGCGATTACCACTGCATCAATGGCGTGATGGCGATGGTCGGTGCGATCTTTTTCATTTGCTTCGCCAATTAAGTTATTAAATCCCCATTGATGGCGGATTTCAGATACAACGACCCCCTTGGTAACCGATACATCGACATCGTCGCCTAATTGACCCACATAGTCTTGAGCTAAGCGAGAGAAATAGCGGGTATCGTTTAACTGACTTGCAATAAAATCGCGGTTTTCTAAGTCGGCTTCTGTTTGATAAAATCTGGCAACTTTAGACTTCAATGATTTATCCCAGCGGCTGATCGCTTGCGTGATTTGAGTCCATTTTTCAGCGTTGCCGCCCCATGCGTCTTTTGGTGTGTGATCCGACTTGTCACGGTTTTCTTTGATAAAACAAATCACTTTATTCATATAAGAATCGTCCAATGATTTTTTATAAGGCAATATATGATCGATCTCGGTGTCAGCAGAAAAAACTTGATTTAGGCAAATAGTTTTTCCACTGTAAGCGCATTGTTCTTTTTGATCCCGCCACAGGCGATATTTTATTTTCTCGTCTCTCGATGCATATTTTTTCCCGACGTTTAATTCTTCAAACTTTCCTTGTGCTTCTTCGTTAGCTTTTTGATTTTCTTTGTTGCGTTTCTGGTTTTCTTTGTAACGCTTGGTATTCATCTCCAAATCCCGCGCCATTTCAATGCGAATAACATCAGGTTTCCCGTATTCCTTGATGAGTGCATTCACCACACGCCTCAATTCATGCAAGCCTTTATTCACGATTGGATTTGAGGTTTCCGGTGGCTTGGGTAGATTTTCTTGCGCACTTACTTTTTCCTCTTCATAACCGTAGCCGGCCGCTAGTCGTGCGTCGCTATAAATCATGCCTTCCTGCAGAAAAGGCAACAGTTTATTAATAGCTTTGAGCGAAAGATTGGAATGATCCGGCTCGAATTCCAACAGGCACAATTCGATCGCCGTTTGTGTGTCAAAATTCCATGGGCTAGGTTTGGTCAACCGCGCTTTTAGTGCTGACTTTTTCTTGATGGTGAACAAATCTTCAAACAAGGTTTTTTGTTGTTCACCAGTCATTTCGTCCCACCTCTCTCCAATCACAGAACGAATGTCGCAGGCAGTAACATTGCCTTTGATAATTTTCTCTTCTAAATTTATTTCCGTGAATTTGTCCAACCCTAATTCTTTTTTGAGTGCGGGTATTGTGATTTTTGGGTGACCCTCCAAATAGGCGATGAGTTTGGTTCTTTGCTCACTATTGAGCGGTATCTTCTCATCAGAATGTCGATCACGATAGGTTAAATTATTAATATCTAGCAAGTAACGAAACTTCTGTGTTTCCAAGCGAGCGAAATTTGCACGATTATTTTTTAGCTCAAGGGAACATTTCCCAATACGATTCTTTTTTAGTTTAAGCGGGCGTTGGTAGAAAATAATTTTTTTAACGCCCTTGTTATCTGCCATGAAATCATCAGGTAGGTGGGTAAAATGTGATGCTTGTCGTTCCCAAATCTCCTTCAATTCATCCTGATACATCGCGCGGTCGGTGCGTAAATGCCCGCCGTCATGGAGGCGATTTCGTTTGCACTTTCCTTTTTCAAGGTTATGCAAATATTCCCCCAAGGTTCTTGCGCCGGTTTTTTTAATTTCTTGATACACTTTGCTAATATCCGCCTTAAATGCGCTTTCTTCCGCCGCCTTCTCCTCCGTGTTTGACTTTCTGCTGGGTTCGGTTGGCTTGTTATCTAATTCTTTTAAATAATCAATGGTGTCTGGGTCATCCACCAAATCTCCGGCACTTTGTTTTTTACTACTTAAAAACCCACGCCTCGCGACAAAGTGCAATAAAATTCGCCCAAGTTGATGCGGCGATAACCGTTCGTCCAAACCTTTGGCGCGCAATTCATATGGGTCTCCGATGGCGTTCAGCAAAATTTCCGGTTCAGCGTTGTCTTGTAATTCTTTAGGCAATAAATCAAGCGATACCAGATAATTAAGCATGCGTTGCTTGCGGTTTGCGCGCCGCTGGGCTACACGCCTGCCTAATCTCATTTGGCGACGTTTTTGGTTTTTTGGGGTTGGGGTTTTTTCTTCCACCGCTTTGTTAAAAATGCGGCTACCGAGGTCTATGATTTTGCCGGCTTCTTTATCTGCTTCTTCCAGCAATGCCCAGCCAACCGAGTTGCTACCCAAATCAAGCCCTAATATTTTCTTGCTCATTTGTCAATTTTTGTGTATAGTGGAGTTTCAGTATAACCGACCAAGGCCTATCGATTTGCTTTTCATACCAATGAAATTGATTTTTCGTGGGCTACGCTTTCAAGCGACCCAATGCCCTCCCAGTGGGGGTGTTTTTTTTTAATGATAGCGTTGAATATAGTGTTGGCTCCCAGTCGAGCCAGATGGAACCCTCCTTTTTGTTACCGCTTCTTTTGTTACAGATTGTCGGTAGACATAGACCAGACAGAAGGGCAAATTATCCGACAACTGTTCATGCGGCGTTGTCGATAGGTTTTTCGTGCATGCATGCCAATTAGGCGGCTTGCATACATAACCTCAACACTCTCTTACACTACGATACTCACCAGTCGGTTCGGCACGACGATGATTTTATTTATCGTTTTGCCAGCGATGTATGGGCGAACTTTTTCATCCGCCTGCGCGGCATTTTTGATCGCGGCTTCGCTGTCGGTGGCACTGACGACGATTTTTCCGCGCAGTTTCCCGTTGACTTGCACTACCAAGGTTATTATGCCGCCTTGCAATGCAGCCTCGTCGGCGATTGGCCATTGAGCATCGATGACATCACCGGTCGCGCCTAAATCGTGCCACAACCGATGCGCAATATGCGGTGTAATCGGTGCCATCACACGGGTCATCACCAGCAGTGCTTCGCGTAGCACGGCCGCGCATTGCGGGCTTGCATTGGGGTCAAACTTGACCATCGCGTTTAGCAATTCCATGCAAGCGGCGATGACTGTATTATATTGAAATTTATCGTAATCACGTTGGGCGCGTTTCAGCATTCCATGGGTCTGTCGGCGCAACGTAATTGCTTCGGCGTGCTGTTTTTCGGCGATCGTGCTCCAATCGATGTTGGCTAATAACGCGGTCGCCGCCACCACCGGTTTTTTAGTATGTTGAGCAAGTTGCCACCAGCGGCGCAAAAAACGGTGCGTGCCAGCAACCGCATCGTCATTCCACTCGAGCGTTTGCTCCGGTGGCGATGCGAACATCACAAACAAACGCACGGTGTCCGCACCATAGCGGTCGATGAGAGATTGCGGGTCAACCGTATTGCCTTTTGACTTCGCCATTTTTGCGCCGTCTTTGAGCACCATTCCTTGTGTCAATAGGTTGGTAAATGGCTCATCGCTTTCGACCAATTTCATGTCGCGCAGTAGTTTATGGAAAAATCGCGCGTATAAAAGGTGTAATACCGCGTGCTCGATGCCACCGATGTATTGATCGACCGGCAACCAGTAATTTGCGCGATCATCGAGCATTGCATCATCTGAATTTGGGCAACAGTAACGGTGGAAATACCATGACGACTCGACAAAAGTATCGAATGTATCGGTTTCGCGAGTCGCGGGCTGCTGACTCCCAGGCAATGTCGTCGAGGTGAAATCTGGGTTGTTCACGAGTGGTGACTGGACGCCAGAGAACTCCATTTCTTCGGGAAGCACGACCGGCAACTCTTCATCTGGGACTTGGAAAATATTGCCTTGTGCGTCATACATAACCGGAATCGGGCAGCCCCAATAGCGCTGCCGCGAGACCCCCCAGTCGCGCAACCGGTAGTTGACCACGCGTTTACCGATTTTGGCTTGCTCTAAATATTCGGCGATGGCATCGCTAGCAGGCGTAACAGCCAGTCCATCGAATTGCCCAGAATTGCATAGTACGCCATCTTTGCGTACCAACGCAGATTGTGTGAAATCGTGTTCGCTATCATCTTGTAGGCGGATAACGGGTTGAATTTCAATGTCGTATTTGACCGCAAACTCCCAATCGCGTTGATCGTGCGCCGGAACGGCCATCACCGCGCCGGTGCCGTATCCCATCAAGACAAAGTTTGTCGCCCAAATATCGATGGTTTTTCCGCTGATCGGATGTTTGGCTGTGAGCCCTATTGAGGCACCTTCCTTCGGCATGGTCTCCAATGCGGCTTCGGTGGTTGCAGCATTTTTGCACGCATCAATAAAAGACGCCACCCGTTCGCCAATGGGACCGCCGCCACGCGCAACCTTACTTGCCAGCGGGTGTTCACAGGCGATGAACACAGCGGTAATTCCCATGATGGTGTCGGGACGAGTGGTGTAGACTTTGAGCGGTTCGGTTTCATTCTCGACTTGGAAACTGAATTCGACGCCTTCAGAACGGCCGATCCAGTTGGCTTGCATGGTCTTAACTGACTCGGGCCAGCCGTCCAGTTTGTCGAGTCCGTCCAACAATTCTTGCGCATAATCGGTGATACGGATAAACCATTGGGAAATTTCACGTCGCTCGACCATTGCCCCGGAACGCCAGCCACACCCGTTTTCAACTTGCTCGTTCGCCAGCACGGTTTGCTCGACCGGATCCCAATTCACCGTCGCCTTTTTTTTGTAGGCTAATCCTTTGTCGATTAAGCGATTGAAAAACCATTGTTCCCATCGGTAATACTCGGGCTTGCAAGTTGCCAACTCGCGCTTCCAGTCGTAGGCAAAACCGAGCCGCTTCAACTGTTCTTTCATGTTCTCGATATTGGCATAAACCCATTTCTCAGGTGGTATGCCGCGTTCGATAGCGGCGTTTTCCGCCGGTAATCCGAATGCGTCCCAGCCCATCGGTTGCAATACATTCTTACCTAACATGCGCTGGTATCGGCTAATGAGATCGCCGATGGTGTAGTTCCGAACATGCCCCATGTGCAACTGCCCGGACGGATACGGCAGCATTGATAGGCAATAAAACTTTTCCCGGTTTGGGTCTTCAGTGACGGCAAAGGATTGATTGTCTTGCCAATACTGCTGTGCTTCCTGCTCAATTTCAAGCGGGGAGTATTGTTCGTTATCGAGTTGGTCGTTCATTTTATTCATGGGAGTAGATATGTAGCAGATCAAAGGGGAAAAGGCACTAACGCCCTTGAATTATAGTGTATTTCCATAGCGGTTGGTATTCGGGTAAAATCGTAGCATGGCGAACCAAATCCCTAAGGAATTTATCGACCAACTGATGACGCGGGTCGATATTGTCGAAGTCGTTGATCGGTATGTGCCACTCACCCGCAAGGGTAAAGAGTACCAAGCCTGTTGCCCGTTTCACGATGAGAAAACACCATCGTTTACGGTCAGCTCTGTCAAGCAATTTTACCATTGCTTTGGGTGCAACGCACACGGCACGGCGATCGGCTTTTTGATGGAATATGCCAACTTGGGTTTTGTCGAAGCAGTCGAAGAACTGGCGAGTGCAGTGGGCTTGCCGGTGCCGAGGGAGGCCGGGCAACCAGGAGTGTCTACCGATGTTTCAACCGATTTGTTCGAAATCGTCGCGCAATCCCACCGCTGGTTTCAACAACAACTCCGTACGCATGCCACAGCGAAACAAGCGATCGCCTACCTAAAGGAGCGCGGTCTCGATGGAAAGACGGTAATCGATTTTGGCATCGGTTATGCCCCGGATGGCTGGGATAACCTTCGTCGTGCACTCGGAACCGATCCACATAAAAAACAACAATTGTTGAAAGCAGGGATGCTCATTCGAAGCGAATCACGCGAGGATGAATACGACCGTTTTCGCGGTAGAGTAATGTTTCCTATCGAAGACCACCGCGGCAAAGTGGTTGCTTTCGGGGGGCGTGTTTTGGGTGCAGGTGAACCGAAATATTTAAATTCTCCGGAGACTCCGCTATTTCACAAAGGCGCGGAACTCTATGGGCTACAGCGGGCACGCCGAGCGATAGGGGCAGCCGAGAGTAGCATCGTGGTTGAGGGTTATATGGATGTCATCGGTCTTGCCCAATTTGACATTGGGAATGCAGTCGCTACGCTTGGTACCGCTACGACGCGAACGCATGTGCAAAAATTATTCCGGCTGGCATCGGAAATCGTATTTTGCTTCGACGGCGATCGCGCTGGCCGTACTGCCGCATGGAAGGCGATGCAAACCGCATTACCGGAAATGCAAGATGGGCGTCAAATCGGTTTTCTGTTCTTGCCGGAAGGCGAAGACCCTGACAGTATTGTGCGCATCGAGAAAAAAGAAGGCTTTCAAAAACGTGTGGCAGAAGCCCAATCACTGCCCGATTTTCTGTTCAAATCGTTGCTAGCAAATATCGATATGGAGCGGATGGATGGCCGGGCACGGCTGGTATCATTGGCGATGCCGTTCATAGCGAAACTGCCCAACGGCGCGCTCCGAGAAATAATGCGTGATCGTCTTTCCTCACTCAGTGGCTTGTCAGAACAACAACTGGAAAGCCACCAGAAATCCACTCCATCACGGCTTACTCGTCGAGCCGGGCAAAAAACATCATCCAAGCGAGCACTAGGACAAGGACAACTCCCCCTACTCGATGCCGCGATCAGCGTGTTATTGCAAGACCCATCATTGGCATCTTCGATCACCGATCCGGAAAAATTGGATATTCTGACAGGCGAAGGTGTGGCAATTTTGCGATCGCTCATCACAGAAAGTTGTGCACAGCCCAAAATCAACACAGCCCGACTGCTAGAAACTTTTCGCGATGAACCCAACTATGCGTATCTTTCCGAACTCGCTGCGCGCCGCCATTTTATCGACCAAGGAGTATTGGTACAGCATTTCAATGACACTCTGGATCGTCTGTTAGATGGCGAAAATAAGAAACAACTTAAAAGAATCGAACAGAAATTTCAGGAGGGTGTCGATCCGAAAGAACTAAAGTCGGAAATGGAACGGCTGTATGCTCAAAAGAAAAAACCAGCGCACAAAATTCCCGACAAAGAAAAAGTTTTCCCCCGGTGAAAACTTCTGCCGAGGAGAGCTCCCCACTGCATTTATGGCTAAACTTGAGATGGATGCGGTTGGTAATGCTCCGTTGGCGGGCGTTTTAGAGGATTGTAAACGCTGACGATATTCAACACTGCTACGATCTTAGAAAGCAACATAAATCTTGCCAACTTTCACTGACAAGCTACTCATCAAACCACAAAATCATGTTATAATAATAGGTTATGCGACTAACTTTCAGTCGTGCATATCTAACACTGATTGGTCTTTATTTTCTATATTGTATCCCTCATGCACCTTGTGAACTGTGAATAAAGTGAACTATGAATAAAGAAATTAACCCTAAAAATGTGGAAGTCGATTCCAGCAAAAATCAACCGCAATCCGATCTCAAGAAACTAGTTCTTAAAGGCAAAGATCATGGCTTTTTGACGTATGCGGAAATTAATGATCATTTGCCCGAGAACATGTATGACACGGACCAGATCGAGGTGTGGGTCAACATCATCAACGACATGGGCATCGAAGTGATGGATCATGCCCCCGATAGCGAAACGATCGAGTTGAAACGCAACAACCCAGTGGACCCAGACGATGAAGATGTGGTCGAGGAAGTGGGTGCGGTACTAAAAAGTGCGGTCGAGAGCGAGTTTGGGCGCACCACCGACCCGGTGCGGATGTATATGCGTGAAATGGGGATGGTCGAGTTATTGTCACGCGAAGATGAGATTTCGATTGCCAAACGGATTGAAGCAGGTAATCGCCAAATCGCGCAAGCAGTTTCGCTGACGCCGAGTGCAATTCAGCATCTCTTGACTTTGGCTGCTAAAATTGAATCCAATGAAATTAAGTTGACCGATGTGGTCGTCAAATTTGTTGAGTTGGATTTATTAGACGATGAGACCATCGCGTTGCCTGGCAAGCCAGGGCAAAATTTGCTCAATAGAGAAAAAGAAAGCGGTCCTGATTATAAAGATGCCATCGGTCGCTTCAAGAGAATGCGGCGTACATGGGGGGCATTCAATACTTCTTGTCAGAAGCACGGCTGTGATAGCAAGCAAGCATTGAAAAATCGAAAAAAAATCAGCGAGCAGTTTCTGGAAATTAGGTTTGTCCCCACTCAATTTAAGAACTTGTCAGGGGGGTTGCACGAAAGCGTGGAAAAGGCACGTCACTGCGAACGTGAAATCATGAAGTATTGCGTGACATATGGCGGAGTATTGCGCAAGGACTTTCTCAAGGATTGGGAGGAGTGCACTCTAGATTTAAATTGGTTTGAGCGATTTATCCAAGCCAATCCGAAGCATGCAGAAAAACTTTCCAAACACCAGAAAAAAGTGGATAACAGTATCCAACAATTGGTAGAGTGTCTGCGAGTAAACCAGTTAGGTATGCCGCAGTTTAGAGTTCTGCGGAGCCAGCTGACAGGCGGTGAATTGCAAGCGCGTCGCGCGAAAAAAGAAATGGTCGAAGCCAACTTACGGTTAGTGATATCGATTGCTAAAAAGTATACCAATCGAGGCTTGCAATTCCTCGATCTCATTCAGGAGGGAAATGTTGGCTTGATGAAGGCGGTGGATAAATTTGAATATCGACGTGGCTATAAATTTTCAACATATGCTACTTGGTGGATTCGCCAAGCGATTACCCGTTCGATTGCTGATCAGGCAAAGACGATTCGTATTCCAGTGCACATGATCGAAACCATCAATAAACTCAATCGCCAATCCCGTCAGATTCTGCAAGAAAAAGGGCGCGAGGCTTTGCCCGAAGAACTTGCCCAAAAGATGGGCCTATCGGAGGAAAAAGTCCGCAAGGTGCTAAAAATTACCAAAGAACCGATTTCGTTAGAGATGCCGGTGAGCGATGAAGAGGATTCGCATCTCGGCGACTTTATCGAAGATACCAACATCAAATCGGCGAGTGAAATTTCCAATGATCATCGCTTGAGAAATGTCACCGATGAAGTGTTAAGCTCGCTGACTGAGCGCGAGGCAAAAGTATTGCAGATGCGTTTTGGCATCGGTATGAATACCGACCATACATTAGAGGAAGTTGGCAAGCAGTTCGATGTGACGCGCGAACGCATCCGACAAATTGAAGCAAAGGCGTTGCGTAAATTGCGCCACCCCAGTCGGGCAGAACAACTGCGCAGTTTTATCGATAAATAGTAGGGGTCGTTAATGCGCCGATGTGAGATTGCCGATGTTGGGTTATATTACATACTGGCTTGAATGTTCGTGGGGCCTGTAGCTCAGTTGGTCAGAGCAGGGGACTCATAATCCCTTGGTCGTAGGTTCAAGTCCTACCGGGCCCACCAATTTTTCCCAAACCAGAGGTTTTAGAGCGGGTTGGTTATGACTCATACTCAATCTTCCAATACCGTGTGGCATCGCGCCACGGTTACTCGCCAGCGGCGCGAGCAAAAAAATGGGCATCGCGGTGTTATCTTGTGGTTCACTGGGTTATCCGGTAGCGGCAAATCCACCCTTGCACATGCGATCGAGGAAGAGTTGCATCAATTGGGGTGTCGGACCTTCGTTTTGGATGGTGACAATGTACGGCATGGGCTATGCGGCGATCTGGGTTTTTCAGACACTCACCGAACGGAAAACATTCGACGCATCGGGCAGGTGGCAAAGCTATTCGTTGAAAATGGCGTGATTGTGTTGACTGCATTTATATCGCCGTTTCGTGCAGACCGTCAGCACGTTCGAATGATGGTCGATAATTCGGATGATTTTATTGAGATATTCTGCGATTGCTCGCTGGAAATTTGTGAGCAGCGCGATATCAAAGGTCTTTATCAACGCGCCCGCAAAGGCGAAATTGCCGACTTCACCGGCATCTCTTCGCCATATGAACTCCCGCAAGCACCTGATTGTGTCATCAAAACCGGAAAATATGCAGTGGAGCAGTGTGTGCAACAGGTGTTGACGCTACTAAAATCGCGCGGTGTATTTGAGGAAAATCTGGAATAGTAAAGCCCCTTACGTTCCACCACACGCCGGACAGTGCGGGTTTTTGGGCAATTTCATGCGTTGCCATTCCATTGTGTAGGCATCAAACAACCAAACCAATCCGCACAATTTCCCTCCCCCCAATAGAATATTGACAGATTCCATCGCTTGCATGGTGCCAATGATACCGACCAATGGTGAGATGACGCCTTCCATCGCACAAGTTGCGCTTTCGATATTTTCGTCCTGATATAAACATTGGTAGCACGGACTATCGGCAATGCGCGGGTCAAATGCGGTCACCTGACCTTCCCAACGAATCGCGGCGCCGGAAACCAGAGGCGTGCGAGTCTCCAATGAAACTCGGTTCATTTGGAAGCGAGTGGGGAAGTTATCGGTGCAATCGATCATCAAATCGATAGCGGAAGCGTGCTCGATAAAGTCTTCGTAATCGAGTGAATAATTTAACGTGTCCACGTGCACGGATGGGTTGAGTGCGTGCAGCGTATGAGCCGCCGAATCGGCTTTGAGTTTACCAATATCTGCGTGGTGATGAATGATCTGGCGTTGCAGGTTGCTCTCATCCACACAGTCGAAATCTGCGAGCACCAACTGCCCAACACCAGCCGCAGTAAGATACATCGCCACTGGCGAGCCGAGTCCACCCAGCCCGATAATCAGCACGCGTGCTTGTGACAATTTGCGTTGCCCAGCCTCGCCGACGGCCGGCAAGCGAATCTGCCGACTGTATTGCTCTTTCCAATTGGGCATTTACCAATTTTGCCATGAAATCGGCGTAACGATCGATTTATGTTATATTGTATGATATTACTACTGCTAGCTGAACAATCCGAATGTGCATATCCTTGTATCGCCGGGTAATATCTTTCAATGCTTGCTTTCGACCGCAGCAACTACTCGTTGCGGTTGACCGATGAAAAGCCGCTCGTATAATTTCGAATTTCTACACGGTGGTAACATGGCTTATCTGGAATCGCTGTATCGCGAGAATACCGATGCCAGTGCCGAATGGCAGCAAGCGTTCAAGGATCTACCGGAGTACATCGTCTCGAGCAACGACTCGAACGATCGGTGCAATAGTGCAATTCATAAACAAGAACAAGTCTTAAAACTTATCTCCAGATATCGCGGGTTTGGCCATTTATTTGCCGACATCGATCCGATCGAGATCATGCCACGGGGACATTCCAAAGAACTCGAGCTGTCACAGTTTGGTTTTACCGAAAGCGATCTCGACACCGAGTTTGAGATCGGTACTTTAGGGTTCCAAGTGCGAAAACCGTTGCGCGAAATATTGGAGTACTTACACTCTGTATATTGCGGGGCGATTGGCTATGAAACTGCACACATCACTTCTGTCGACCAATATGAATGGTTGCGAGGTCAGATTGAATGCGATCCGACACAATCCACGATTAGTGATGAAGAACGCATCAACTTGTTACAAAAACTGTCGGCAGCCGAAGGCTTGGAAAAATATCTGCATACGAAATACATCGGACAAAAGCGGTTTTCACTAGAAGGTGGAGATGTACTGATTCCAGCATTGTCAGACATGATTCAACAGTTCGGCATGCTCGGCGTTAAAGAAATCGTGATTGGGATGGCGCATCGAGGGCGGCTCAACGTGCTGGTTAATATCCTCGGCAAATCACCCAAAGAATTATTCGACGAGTTTGAAGGCGAATACAAAATGGATGGCACCGAAAATCAGATCGGTGACGTTAAATATCATCAAGGAGCTTCGTCAGATATTGAGACGGCCGGAGGGGTCGTACATGTCGCGCTTTCTTTTAATCCATCGCATCTGGAAATCATTGGCCCGGTTGTTGAAGGTTCGGTGCGCGCTCGGCAAGAAAGGCGCGACGATACCGCACGAGCGGAAGTGGTGCCAATTTTAATCCATGGTGATGCTGCGTTCGCTGGGCAAGGAGTGGTCATGGAAACCCTTAACATGTCGCGCACTCGTGGGTATTCGGTTGGCGGCACCATTCATATCATCATCAACAATCAAATCGGGTTTACGACCAATACGCTCGACGCTCGTTCTACATTGTATTGCACCGAAGTCGCAAAAATGGTGCAAGTGCCAATTTTTCATGTCAATGGTGATGACCCGGAATCCGTGCAAAAAATAATGCGGCTGGCATTGCAATACCGAGTAAAATTTGGTGATGATGTAATCATCGATATTGTTTGCTATCGACGTCATGGGCATAACGAAGCGGACGAGCCGAGTATCACACAGCCCATGATGTACCAGAAAATTAAAAAACATCAAACGTCCCGCGAAGTGTATGCCGAGAAATTGATTGCTCAAGGCGTGATCGAGGCGAGCAAGTCGAAGGAAATGGTCGACTCCTATCGACGTCAATTGGATGATGGGCTGATTGTAACGGGGCAAATTTGCGATCCCGATAAAAATGCAAAAATGATCGATTGGAAACCCTATATCGGTAACACTTGGGATGATAGTGTCAAAACGACAACGGACATTGCTTCATTGCCAAAATTTGCACAAAAACTCGCCGAAGTGCCAGATGATTTTGTGTTGCATCCGCAAGTCACAAAAGTATTGCAGAAACGTCTGGCGATGGCGCGAGGTGAAGTCCCGATCGATTGGGGCTGTGCTGAATTGTTAGCATATGCGACGTTGCTCGAAGACGGTTACAGTATTCGTTTATCTGGGCAAGATGTCGGGCGTGGGACGTTTTCACATCGGCATGTGACTCTACACGATCAATCTCAGGCGCGCACCTACATCCCAATGCAACATCTTGGGGCATCGGGGAAATACCTTGTCATCAATTCGCTATTATCTGAGGAAGCGGTATTAGCGTTTGAATATGGCTACGCGACCACCACCCCGGAGACCTTGGTGATCTGGGAGGGGCAGTTTGGTGATTTCGTCAACGGCGCACAAGTCGTAATTGATCAGTTTATCAGTAGTGGCGAAGCGAAATGGAAGAGGGTATGTGGGTTGACCATGTTTTTACCGCACGGTTTGGAAGGGCAGGGGCCGGAGCACTCATCGGCGCGTTTGGAACGCTTCATGCAATTATGTGCCGAGAATAATATTCAAGTGTGTGTGCCGACCACGCCGGCACAGATGTTCCACCTACTTCGGCGCCAAATGATTCGTCCATGGCGTCGCCCATTGGTCGTCATGACACCGAAAAGTTTGTTGCGCCATCCTCTGGTAGTATCGACTCCGGAAGATTTGAGTGGCGGAAAGTTTCACAATGTGCTCGCTGAAATTGATGCACTGGATGAGAAAAAAATTCGCCGTGTTGTACTTTGTAGTGGCAAGGTTGCCTACGATCTGATCGAGGAACGGCGTTTGCGAAAAATCACAGATATAGCCATTTTACGCATCGAACAACTGTACCCGTTTCCAGCCACTGATTTAGCGGAAAAAATCAGCGCATATAAGAATGCGACGGAAATTTTTTGGTGCCAGGAAGAACCGCGAAATCAAGGCGCATGGTATCAAATCCATCATCACCTACGGCCGCAGTTGGGTGCCGGACAAACATTGTACTATGCCGGGAGGGACGCATCACCATCCCCCGCCGTTGGTTACTATAAACTACATATCAAACAGCAAAAAGATTTAGTTGAACAGGTTTTTGCAAGCGTCTGAACTTTAACAATCACCCCAACCCCTACTATTTTATGTCCATCGATATTCTTCTACCCTCGTTGCCCGAATCAGTTTCTGATGCATTGTTAATGGATTGGCACAAATCTCCCGGTGACACCGTTCATCGAGATGAACTTCTCGTGGAGGTTGAAACCGACAAAATTGTTCTCGAGATCGTGGCGCCCGAAGACGGTGTATTGACTGAAATACTGCAGCCCAAGGGTAGCACGGTCACCGCTGGTGAAGTCCTTGCCCGAATAGATACCCAAGTGAAATCGGTGGCGCAAGCGAAGAACACTATTGATGCGACGGAACATTCGACACCACCAGTGCCCGATGAAGAGTCTCCAACGAGCCCAGCCGTGCGCAAATTAGTTGCACAACACGGGCTCAATTTGGATGAAATAGATGGCAGTGGTCCCGATGGCAGGGTAACCAAAGAGGATATTATAAATTTCATCGGCGATCAGGTTGTACCAAGCACGCCACCCAAAGAATCCAAAGAATCGGAATCATCCAAAGAATCCAAAGAACCAGAGGCATCCAAAGAATCGGAATCATCCAAAGAATCTACGGCCGTTCCGCACCAGGCAAGCAACGAACAGGTGGCGACTCGTGCAACCAGCCGTGAGCCAATGAGCCGCTTGCGGCAAACGATTGCTGGACGTCTGGTGCAATCTCAGCAAACTGCCGCCCTGTTGACCACATTTAACGAGGTTAACATGCAAGAGGTAATCGATTTGCGCACAAAGTATGGCGATGAGTTTGAAAAAACTCACGGTGCGCGCCTCGGTTTTATGTCGTTTTTTGTCAAGGCAAGTGTCAAGGCATTAGCAAAATTCCCGCTGGTAAACGCGTGTATCGATGGTACTGACATTGTGCGGCACGACTACTGCGATATTAGCATAGCGGTCTCTTCTCCGCGCGGGCTGGTAGTGCCGGTGATACGTGATTGTGAACGATTGAGCTTTGCTGATATCGAATCCAGAATCCGTGAGCTTGGTGGCTTAGCACAAACTGGAAAGATCAGCATGGACGATCTCATTGGCGGGACTTTTACCATCACCAATGGCGGCATATTTGGCTCATTACTCTCAATGCCGATTGTCAACCCACCGCAAAGCGCGATTCTTGGCATGCACAAAATCGAACAACGCCCGATTGCAGAAAATGATCAAGTAGTAATTCGCCCGATGATGTATCTCGCGCTCTCTTATGACCATCGTATTATCGATGGTAAAGAAGCGGTGCAGTTTTTGTTGACAGTCAAAGAGCAGTTGGAATCTCCAGCGAGAATACTGCTAGATATTTAGATGGCCTTCTTTTCCAACAAAGCCGAGCATTGCGATGGATGAGCACTACGATGTTATCGTAATCGGTGGTGGCCCCGGCGGCTATGTCGCCGCCATTCGTTGTGCGCAACTTGGGCTAAAAACGGCGTGTATCGATGCACAAGCCAACGCCCAAGGACAGTTGTCGCTCGGTGGCACATGCCTCAATGTCGGCTGCATTCCGTCCAAAGCATTGCTGGATTCGTCTGAGAATTTTGAGCGGCTGAACGGACAATTTAAAAAACATGGTATCCACGCTGACAATATTTCGATCGATATTGCCAAAATGATGGAGCGTAAAGATAAAATAGTTGCCAAGTTGACCAGTGGTATTTCGCAACTTTTCAAAGCAAACAAAGTGGACACTTTTCACGGCAGAGGAAAGTTATTGAAAGATCGTGTCGTCGAAATTTATGATCCGAATGGCAAATTGCAGAATACCCTTCGCTCTGATCATGTCATTTTGGCACCAGGTTCCACGCCAGTCAAATTACCCGATATTCCCTACAACCATGAAACTGTGGTTGATTCTACCGACGCGCTTGCCTTCGACCATGTTCCACTACGGCTGGGGATTATCGGTGCCGGGGTTATCGGGCTTGAGCTCGGTAGTGTTTGGCGGCGACTTGGGTCGCAGGTCGTCATTGTTGAAGCGCTCGATAATTTTCTCACCGCCGCCGATCAAGATATCGCACGAGAAGCTATGCGCCACTTCAAGCGACAAGGGTTGGATATCCGTCTTGGTGCAACCGTAACCAAGGTGAGCCCAACCGACGATGGTATGCTGCTTGAATATTGCCAAGGTGATCAAACCCATGAATTAAATGTCGATCGCGTTATCGTGGCGGTAGGCAGGGCGCCGGCAACCGCCGGATTATTGGCTCCTGAATGTGGAGTCAATTTGGAGGCGCGCGGGTTTATCGAGGTAGATGGTAATTGTCGGACAGCGGCTGAGCACGTGTGGGCGGTTGGCGATGCGGTGCGTGGGCCCATGTTGGCACATAAGAGCTCGGAAGAGGGGGTTGCGGTTGCCGAGCTCATCGCATCCGAAATGGTTGGTTCTACCAAAGTCAAGGCACACCTTGCCGAATTTAATACCGTTCCTTGGGTGATTTATACGGACCCAGAAATTGCTTGGGTTGGGCAAACGGAAGCCCAATTGACCGAACAAAACATCCCAATTCTTACCGGGTCTTTTCCGTTTGCTGCCACCGGCAGAGCATTGGCGATGGAAGAGCCGGTCGGAATGGTGAAAATGATTGCCCACAGAACGACCGACCGCTTGCTCGGGGTACACATGATTGGCCCGCACGTTTCTGAGTTGATTGCCGAATGTGTAATGGCAATGGAATACCATGCTAGCGCGGAAGATTTGGCGCGCACCATCCATGCGCACCCGACGTTATCCGAAGCAGTACACGAAGCTGCGTTGGCGGTGGCTAATCGTGCGATCCACAAAGCACCTAATTCGCGCGTTCGATAATATCAGTTAGTAGACGAATAGCCCTGATCAAAGCGGGCACTTCAGCGGCTATTTTTTGCTAATAATCGCTAAACCACTTGCCCCGTTTATTCTTACCGAGTAGCAGAATCGTCCCTACAATCCAGTACAGCACTTAACATCTTAATATAGCGCTCACATGGTATGACATTTCCCTCACAAATATTTCGCGCCTACGATATCCGTGGCGTCGTAGAAAGTGAGCTGACCCCCAAATTAGTGGAGAAAATCGGCCGGGCGTTTGCCGAAGAGACATTGGAGCACGGCATTAACCAGCTAGTTGTCGGGCGGGATGGTCGGTTGAGCGGAGAGAAATTGGTGAATGCGCTGACGCGCGGTATTCTTCGGAGCGGTTGCGATGTCATCGATATTGGAATGGTGCCGACCCCAACGTTGTATTTTGCTGCACTCCGGAAGATCGGTTGCAGTGGTGTTCAAGTAACAGGTAGCCATAATCCGAAGGAATATAATGGCTTGAAAATGATGATTTCCGGAATGACATTGTCCGGAGAAGAAATACAATCGATTAAAAATCGGGTCATCGCGGATGATTTTGTCGATGGTAACGGCCGCTTGCATCATGAAAATATATTGTCAGTCTATAAACAAGCCATCGAAGACGATATTCATTTGGCAAGACCGCTCAAAGTGGTTGTCGACTGCGGCAATGGGGTAGCCGGCGTTATTGCTCCACAAGTACTCCGCAGCATTGGCTGTGAAGTGATCGAGTTATTTTGCGAGGTAGACGGCAATTTTCCAAATCACCACCCAGACCCCAGTCGCCCAGAAAACCTTCAAGCGTTGTGCCAAGCGGTAGAGCAACACAGTGCTGCTTTTGGCATGGCATTTGACGGAGACGGTGATCGCCTCGGTGTGGTATCGGGCATCGGTGAAATTATTTGGCCCGACCGCCAAATGGTATTGTTCGCTGATAGTATTTTGAAGAAGCACCCCGGTGCTGAAATTATTTTTGATGTCAAATGCACGCAAATCTTGCAGCGGGCAATCGAAGCGAATGGAGGCATTGCGACCATCTGTAAAACTGGGCATTCATTCATTAAGAAAAAATTGCGCGAAAGCGGTGCAATTTTTGCCGGCGAGATGAGCGGGCACCTTTTTTTCTCTGACCGGTGGGGAGGCTTTGACGACGGTATCTATGCGAGTGCTCGATTATGCGAGCTTTTGGCGGCAAGCGAATACCCACCCGGTGAAGTGTTTGCAAATCTGCCGAACACAGTCAACACGCCTGAATTGTTGATGCCGATGGAGGAAGGAGAAAACCAAGTGCTAGTGAATGAATTGCTGGTTAATGCTAGGTTCGATGATGCCAGAATTCAAACGATCGACGGCATTCGGGTTGATTTTGAAGATGGTTTTGGGCTTATTCGAGCATCCAACACCACGCCCGCGATCACTATGCGTTTTGAAGCGAGCACGCAACAGCAACTCGAGGCGATCCAAGATCGATTTCGTCGCTTGTTTCGGGATACTCGCCCCGATCTATGCCCGCCATTTTGAGCGCGTTCACTACCGTTAAGTTATGCACCAACGGAATAGGTACCAAATGAATATGTACCAAATGAATATCTACCAAATGAATATCTACCAACCCAATAAATTTCGGCAACTTGTGACGAAATTAACTGCGTTTATCCAATGCGTTTATCTAATATCGAGTCGATAATACCGTATTCGATGGCTTCGGTTGCACTCAGAAAATAATCTCGGTCGGTATCTTGCCTAATCCGATCAATCGTTTGCCCGGTGTGTGTGACAAAAATCTCATTGAGTCGTTCGCGGGTTGCCAAAATTTCGCGCGTCTGGATTTCTATATCAGATGCTTGTCCTTGCGAACCTCCCATCGGTTGGTGAATCATCACTCGTGAATGTGGCAATGCATGTCGTTTTTTGGGGGCACCACCGGCCAGAATGAGTGCGCCCATACTAGCGGCTTGTCCGATGCATACCGTACTGATTTGTGGGCGGATAAACTGCATAGTGTCATAAATTGCAAGCCCCGATGAAACTGCGCCGCCGGGGCTATTGATATACAAAGAGATGTCTTTTTCTGGATTTTCCGACTCGAGGAAAAGCAACTGTGCGATGATCAAAGTTGCCATCTGATCTTCGAATTGTCCGACTAAAAATACTACGCGCTCTTTCAGTAATCGGGAATAAATATCGTAAGCCCGCTCGCCTCTACCGGTTGCCTCAACAACCATTGGAACCAATTGGTCTACAGTATCGGCAATATCTAATGTTTTGTTGTTGGGCATAGTATTTAGGTGGGGTTAAAAGGGTGCGGATTCGGCCTGTTGCCAGTATACATTAAACGCTTCGAATGAGATTTCTTTTTCGGTTAGTTTGGCGGTCTCCAGTACATGTTCGATTGCTTTTTCTTCGAGCAACATTGCTTCGATAGTTTGTAGTCGAGAGCGGTCGGCATAATATAAGTCAATGAAATTTTTGCTGTCGGTGTAGCTCGCCGCCATTTTTTCAATGCGAGCACGCACTTCCGCTGCGGTGACGGTGGTATTTGCTTTTTCGATCACACCACGCATCACTAGCCCGAGAGTGACGCTATGCCGTGCTTGGTCAGAAAATTTATCTCGATCGAGATTTTGTTTTGTGTTCGGTTGTTGTTTTTCTATAGATTGCATAATGCGATCAATCTCGGCACCAACCAACGTTTGCGGCACATCGATTGGATTGGCTTTCAGCAACTCATTCATCACACGGTGATGCATCACGGTGCGCATGCGCATTTCCAATTCGCGGTTTAGATTGTTTTCGACTTCTTCGCGCATTTTTTTGATGCCACCTTCCTTGAGACCTAATTTTTCAGCGAGAGCGTCATCGACATCTGGCAATATCCGCTGCTCAACCGTTTTCACCGTGACCGCGAAAACGACTGCTTTGCCGGCCACTTCTTCACTGGCATAATCCGCTGGGAAGGTGAAACTAATTTGCTTCGCTTGACCCGCTTGGACGCCGAGAAGATCGGCCTCAAAGGATTCGAGTATATGCCCATCACCAATCACAAATTGTTGATTCTCTTTGGTACCACCAGCGAATGAATTGCCTTCCATAGTGCCGACGAAGTCGATAGTCAGCCGGTCACCGGGTTCGGCTGGGCTCGTTTTATTGATGAATTCAGCGTGATTCTTGCGGATATTCTCGACGGTTTGGTCGATGTCCTGTGCGGCGATCTTGCAAAACAATTTTTCGATGGTTTTGCCGGCTAACGTGGGCGCGAGAATTTCAGGATATAGCTCGATGGTTGCGATGTATTGTAGATCATTGCCGGGTACAAACGGCTCGGGTACAATCGATAAGAGCCCGGCGGGAATGATATTTTCCTGTTTCAGTGCTTCACGATAACTGGACTGGATAGTGTCGCTGATGACTTCGTTGGCGATCTTTTCACCGTAGCGCTGTTTGATTAGGTTCTGCGGTGCTTTGCCCGGACGGAACCCAGGTATACGCGTACTCTTGGCTGCTTTATGCAGGCGTTCTTCTATTTCTTTGATGACACTGGCATGGGGAACCGAAATCGTCAACTTACGCTCAATGGCGCCAATTTTTTTAATTGATACTTGCATGGTTATAGATTATATCTAATGCTGTTAAAATATATATGCTTGATTTAAAATGGTGCGAAAGGAGAGACTCGAACTCTCACGGGTTACCCCACAGGAACCTAAATCCAGCGCGTCTACCAATTCCGCCACTCTCGCATTAAATTTTTTTCTTATCGCAACCGATGGAGCATTGTTAACTATATAGGGATCGAATCTACTGCCCATCATATAGAATCAGCCCATTAGCAACAGCGTAAAATGGACCCATATTAACTTTCCATGTTCAATGACATGGATAACTTTACCCGCTACTTATGCCCTATTCGCTTGCAAAAATCTGGGGTGAACGATGGGACTCGAACCCACGACGACCGGAATCACAATCCGGGGCT
>WASV01108133.1_pt1 | contig 24209 bp, 19 predicted proteins | sample 5698531 | NCBI WGS metagenome assembly WASV01 (sample SAMN11175559, study PRJNA528189) | sponge metagenome | isolation source: marine sponge | host: Myxilla | place: Antarctica: Western Antarctic Peninsula, King George Island | collected 2013-01 | reverse complement strand
GCTAGTGATATTTGACCTTTGAATTCTTGCCCCGTAGGGGTATCTCGAAGCATCTTGCTTTTCTATTTTATCGACTTACGCAAAGGTCTCTCAAGGGAGAGGAAGCAAAAAGTCCCTTCCCCCTCTAGAGGTAGAGGTGGTATCTCTCTTAAACCTTTGTGCCCTGCAAGGGTAAGGTTAGGATGAGGGGGATAATAAAGATCAAGCCTGCTTTTTTACTTGTTTTACTCATGCAATATGTGCGCTAGGAGGCGGCATGACTGCCCGAAAATTGCAATTTGCAGGTGCTTTGTTTGATGGTAAAAGCACCGGAAAATATCCTGTCGATGTTGAACTCACCCCACAGGAAATAATCCTCAAAAAGCCCGGCCATAAACCGGTCCACTGGTCCTATTCCAATCTTCGATGGGCCGCAATCACGGCCAGCCCTTTTCATATTGAACATGGCGATAACAATGACGAAAACATGGAAACCCTGGTGGTGGAAGATCCCGGTTTTTATGAAAGTGTTTTAAAGATTGCACCAGATAATTTTTCTGCCACAGGAAAGCAAACGGATATTAATTGGAAACTTTATGCTGCGGGAATACTGTTTCTAATTTTTTCCGCGTATGGCTTTATTAAAATCATACCTCCGTTTCTGGCCGACCGGATGGTTGATAAAATTCCTGTTGAATGGGAAGTGAGCATGGGCCAGTCCATATTAAAAATGCTTCCGGTGCAGCGAGAACCCGATCCAACAGTTCTCAAGGTTTTGCAGGACACGGTTGACTTGCTGGAACAGTCGGTCGAAGGTAACCAGCCTTATGACCTGAAGATTTATATTTGGCCAATAGAACAGGTCAACGCGTTGGCTTTGCCAGGGGGGGTGATCGTGGTTTTTGAAGGTTTACTCAATCAGGCCGAGTCTCCCGAGGAATTAGCCGGAGTCATTGCCCATGAAATCCAGCATATCCTGCTCAGGCATTCCACCCGGGGAATTATCCGCAACATGGCCCAAAGTATGCTGTTGAGTCTTTTCATTGGGGATGTGAATGCTGTCATGGAAGGGATGGCCGCTCTCGTGGGAGAACTTGAAACGCTGGGATTTAGCCGGGAAATGGAAGCGGAAGCCGACCAGAAAGGTATGGAGTTGATCCTTTCCGCCAATATTGACCCGCATGGAATGATTCGAATTTTTGAAAAGCTGATGCAAGAGGAGCCCAGGGATTTGCCAAAAGAGAAAACCGCTTCTAAAGAAAACGATATGGAACTTTTTTCTTATTTTTCCACCCATCCCTCTGGCCAGAACCGGCTGGCCCGGTTGGAGAAGCATATGAAGCCTCATGAAGATAGGACCTGGACGCCTCTTTTTCCAAACCTGGACTGGAACGAAATAAAACCTGGAAATAGAACCCTTCAGCAACCCGGCCCTTGATTAGGTTTAAAGGTTCCTTTACGGTGGCCATAGAATGCAGTCTTGTTGGGAGGAGTTTTTTGAGCTATAAAATTGGTGAGCCGGGAGAGAAAAAATGATCGTCGTTACGGGAGGAGCAGGATTCATAGGCAGTGCTTTGGTGCATGGGCTTAATCAGAAGGGGGTTGAGGATATCTGGGTGGTGGATGATGTGGACCACCCTGAAAAACAGAAGAACCTCGACGCTCTTACCTATTCGCGTTGGATGGGTAAGGATGATTTTTTGCGGGAAGCCACAGGGTTAAAGCTTCCGGCGTGCTCAGCGATCTTGCATATGGGAGCCTGTTCATCTACGACGGAGACCAATGAAGCCTATCTGCGGGAAAATAATTTTGAGTACACGCAATCCCTTGCTCAATTCTGCCTGAAAAAGGATGTGCGTTTTATCTACGCTTCCAGCGCCGCAACTTATGGGGCGGGAGAGAAGGGATATGCTGATGACGAATCCCTGCTGGAAACGTTGGCCCCTCTCAATCTTTATGGAGCTAGTAAACAATGGTTCGACCTGTGGGCCAAAGAGGTGGGAGCGTTGAAGACTATCGTGGGGCTGAAATATTTTAACGTGTTCGGTCCGAATGAATACCATAAAGGGGATATGCAGAGCATGATCCGCAAGGGATTTTTGCAGGCGCGCGATGCGGGTACTCTGAATCTTTTTAAATCCTACAAGCCCGAATATGACGATGGGGGGCAGGAAAGGGATTTCTTGTATTTGCGCGATGCAGTGGCGATGACCTTGTTTTTTCTAGAGCATAAGAAGATTGGGGGGATCTTTAATATCGGGTCGGGCAGGGCGAGAAACTGGAATGATCTGGCTTCCGCTGTCTTCCAGGCGATGAATAAAAAATTGAATATTAAATATATAGAGATGCCCGAATCTATCCGAAACCAATATCAGTATCACACCTGTGCTGAAATGGAGAAAATTCGCTCAGCGGGATATACTGAAACGACCACTTCTTTAGAGGAAGGAATTTCAGATTACGTCAAAAACTACCTGATTCCTGACAAGCATCTTGGCTTCTGAAAGTTTGTGGATAATTGGTATAATAAGCGGGTATCAACTGGCTTTGTGTTTTTCTAGGATTTTTTCCAGGGTTTGTGTGGTGGAATGGCCTTGGACAATGGGAATGAGCTCAACTTTTGCCCCGTAGCCTTCAACGATTTCCCGACCGACAACGGCATCGATTTTATAGTCGTCTCCTTTTACCAGAATATCAGGCCTTATTTTTCGGATGAGTTTTTCGGGAGTGGTTTCGTCAAACAGGATGATGTAGTCGATATATTTTAAAGCCGAAAGAATATTAGCGCGTTCTTTTACAGACTTAATGGGCCGGTTTTCCCCTTTTAATTTTTTAACGGACTGGTCAGTATTGAGTCCGACTACAAGAATATCCCCCAAGGCTTTTGCTTTTTGCAGGAACTCGATATGTCCCCCGTGGATAATGTCGAAACAACCATTGGTGAACACCACCTTTTTTCCCGAGCTCTTTGCAAGGCTGGTGATTTTTTTCAACTCTTCGAGCCCAAGAACGGTATGAGAGGTGCGCAACATCTCTTCGTGCAGAAATTCGTTAATTTCTTCCAGGGTCACGACAGCGGTCCCCACTTTTCCGACAACAACACTGGCGGCCATATTTGAGAGCCATGCAGCTTCCTCAAAATTGAAACCCACAAACACTGCCATACTAAAGACGCTGATGACCGTGTCTCCAGCACCAGTAGCATCAAAAACTTCTTTGGCTACAGTGGGGATAGATATGAGTTTCTCCTTGCTTTGATAGAGCGACATACCGTCTTTCCCCTGTGTGATGAGGATGGCCTGTGCCTTCGTCAGATTCAAAAGGTATTCAGCGGCCCGGCCCAGGTCTTCTTCATCCTTATCCTTAATCTTGATGGGAACTGAGCGAGCGACCTCCCTTAAATTTGGGGTGATGACGGTAGCGCCTTTGTACAGGGCAAAATCCGCACTTTTGGGATCGACGATGACGGATTTTTTAGATTTCTGAGCGTGGTGCATAATCGCTTTTATGACTTTTTCGGTCAGAATGCCTTTATGGTAGTCGGAGCAGATAATCCCGTCTACTCCGGGAATAGTCAGATTGATATACTGAATCAACTTTTTTTCAGTTTCTTCGGTAATGGGACGGCTGTCTTCCTTGTCGATCCGCAAAATTTGCTGGTTATGGGCAATGATCCTCATTTTGGAAGTCGTGGGGCGATGGACGAACCGAAAAATTCCTTCCGTTTGAATAGAGCGGTCATGGATGGTTTGTAAAAGTTTATCGCCCTTTTCATCCTGTCCAATGGCGCCGCAAAGGTGGACTTCGCATCCGAGACCCACAAGATTATTGGCGACATTGGCGGCTCCGCCTAAAGCCAGGTTTTCGGAGCGCGTTTCCAGAATCGGAACAGGAGCCTCGGGAGAGATGCGATGCACTCCTCCCCAGATGTATTCATCCAGTATCAAATCGCCGACAACGAGAATTTTTGGCCGCTCATTGCTGTTGAAAAAATATTTAAACTTTTCTTTCATTTACAAATCTTCTTCAATAAGTTCACAAATGATATGCCCGATGGTGATATGCACTTCCTGAATTCTCGCCGTATCGTCGGAAGGAACGACGATAGATAAATTCGCGATATCTTTTATTTTACCCCCATTGTTGCCTACCAGTCCAATGGTCTCTGCACCGAGGGCATTGGCTTTTTTCAACGCTCTCACAACATTTTCCGAGTTGCCGCTGGTACTGATTCCTACCACGGCATCGTTTTCCCGGGCCAGGGCTTCGAGTTGCCTTTCAAAAATTGTGTCAAAACCATAATCATTTCCCAGGGCAGTTAATGAAGAGGTGTCGACCGTGAGGGCGATTGCAGGCATGGCCCGGCGCTCTTTTTTGAATCTCCCGATCAGTTCGGCTGCGATATGCTGGCAGTCGGCCGCGCTTCCTCCGTTGCCCATTAATATCAGTTTCCCTCCTTTATCAAGGCAGGATTTGATGCGGTTTGCGGCTTCCAGAATATCTTCCGAAAGGGTATCGGCGACCGTTTTTTTCAATTCGGCACTGGAATAAAGAAAATCTTTAACGCGTTGCATAGGTCTCCGTGGCACTAAAAAACTAATTCGTAAAACATCTTATCTTATACGGATACTATCCTACAGCAAGCCTTCATCGGAAAAACTAAAAAACCCATTGCCCCCGATAATAATGTGGTCGACCATATGAATTCCAATAATTTTCCCGGTTTGGTTGAGGCGGTGGGTGATTTTAAAGTCTTTCTGGCTGGGAGTGGGGTCCCCTGCCTGATCCAGATTTTCCAGAGTGCCGAACACGCTGAGCAAATCCCGGCTCAGGTCCACCGCGTTTTTTTTGGCGCATCGATCCCCGGGCCCGATGAGGATCCCCAACAGATGTGCGTCCGACAAGGTATTGCTTCCATATTTGATCAATCTTTCACGTGGGCGCCCATCTTCCGGTCAGTACTTTATCGCAGACTTGTTTTTTCCTGGCATGATAACACCTCGGATTTCAGATTTTCAGCTGTTCCTTAAAATATTTCAAAGTCGATCGCAAACCCTCGTCCAGACTGACTACGGGTTCCCAGTTTAGATATTTTCTGGCGCGGGTGATATCTGGCTGCCGGATTTTTGGGTCATCTTCCGGCAAGGGAACGTAGATAATCTTACTCTCGCTTTGGGTCGCTTGCAAAATTTTATCGGCCATTTCTTTAACCGTCATTTCATTTGGGTTGCCAATATTAATGGGATAATTCTGGCCTGACATTAGCAGGCGATAGAGGCCTTCAATGATATCCGACACGAAACAGAAGCTTCGTGTCTGTGAGCCTTCCCCATAGACCGTTAAATCTTTGCCCGTGAGAGCCTGTTTCAAAAAATTAGGAATGGCCCGACCGTCATTGACCCGCATGCGGGGTCCATAGGTATTAAAAATACGGACGATCTTGGTGTTGATCCCATGTGTCCTGTGGTAAGCCATGGTGATGGCTTCGGCAAACCGTTTGGCTTCGTCATAGACACCGCGTTGGCCAATGGGATCCACGTTTCCAAAATAATCTTCCGGTTGCGGGTGGATTAAGGGGTCGCCATAAACTTCAGAGGTGGAAGCAAGAAGAAAAGTGGCCTTTTTGGCTTTTGCCAGACCGAGGGCATTATGCGTACCCAGCGCGCCAACTTTGAGAGTTTGAATGGGAAACTCCAAATAGTCAATAGGACTGGCAGGGGATGCAAAATGAAGAATATAATCCAGCTTGCCTTCCAGGTTGATATATTTGGAAACATTATGTTCCACAAATTGAAACTTCTCGCTTTTTAAACCGGATATATTATCTCTGGAGCCAGTGATAAGATTATCCATGCAGACCACCTCATGGCCTTTATCGAGAAAGTATTCGCATAAATGCGAACCCAGAAAACCTGCGCCGCCTGTGACCAATGTTCTTGGCATACTCACCTCATGATTGATTTGGAACCGGATCAAACAGAGTTCCCCGTTCAACTTTGTTGCCAGCTAGAAAACTTTTAGCCGACATACTTTTTTTGCCTTCTGGTTGCAGTTCGGTGATGACCAGTCGTCCTTGCCCGGTACCCACCTCAATGCCCATATCGGAAACTCGGGCAACCTTTCCCGGCATGTCATCGGAAACTCCCTCAGCGGTCTGAACTTTTAATATTCGTAACCGTTTCTTGTTTAGCAAAGTGAAGGTTCCCGGCCATGGGGTCAGGCCTCGAACCTGATTCGAAAGAGTGGTGGCAGGCTGCTCCCATTTGATCAGCCCTTCTTCCTTTTTCAGTTTGGCCGCATACGTGGCTTGGTTGTGATCCTGTGGGATAGGCAGTAGCGTATTTTCTTCAAGCCTCTTGAGGGTCTCCAGTACCAGAGTTCCCCCCATTTCGGACAAGGTATCGTGCAGAGTTTGTGCGTTATCGGTTGCATGGATAGGAGTTTCTTGCATGAGCAGGATGTCTCCGGTATCCATACCTTTATCCATAATCATAGTGGTTACTCCTGATTTGGTATCGCCGTTAAGAATGGACCGATGAATGGGAGCCGCCCCTCGGTATTTAGGTAAAAGCGAGGAATGCAGGTTAATGCAGAATTGCTTGGGAATTTCAAGAAAGGTCTCACTCAATATTTGCCCGAAAGCGACCACGATAATTATATCCGGACGATTTTTTTTTAATGACTCAATAAACTCTGGGTCACTCGCCGTTTCAGGTTGCAGTATGGGAAGGTTGGAGTCCAACGCATACTGTTTGATTGGGGAAACAAGAATTTTCTGTCCCCGACCTTTCGGCTTGTCAGGCTGTGTAATGACGGTTAGTACGGAATGCGAAGAATGGTGCAGGGCTTTCAGGGTTGGAAGCGCAAATTCCGGCGTTCCCATAAACACAATATTCATGCATCCTGCTCTTTGGTTTTCTTTTTGAATTTTCGTTTTAGAATATCCCGTTTTACTTTTCCCAGGTTGTCCCAAAAAAGAACGCCGTTTAAATGATCCATTTCATGTTGAAAGGCTCGCGCCAGGTACCCTTCAGCTTCATAGCGGACTTCGTTTCCATCGAGATCGTAGCCTTTGATTTCAATCTGACTGGCCCGGGTCACTTTTGCCATCACATCGGGAATACTCAGGCAACCTTCTTCCCCGAGTTCACTGCCTTCCATAGACGTGATTTCCGGATTGATCACGGTCACCAGGTTTTCTTTATCGGTTTTGACACCGATGTTGATCACAAACAAGCGCCACGGCAACCCGATCTGGTTGGCGGCAAGCCCGACTCCCGGAGCGGCGAGGGTAGTTTCCACCATATTTCCTGCAAGGGTGACCAGATCCCCATCAATATTATCAATGGGCAGACACATTTTCCTCAAAACCGGATCGGGACAGTTCTTAATCTCTAACAAAGCCATATTTATAAACCTTATTGGTTGCTGACCGAGATATCATCAGGGATAAACATCGGTCAATTTTAATACAGAATGGAACAGGTATCTAGTCCCACTCGGCGTGGCCAGTGTGACGCTCGACCCAATGAGCAAGAAGTGAGCTTGATTTTTTCTGGCTTCGCGCCGATCTGGTCAGGTGGTGTATTCCGCATTGATTTTAACGTAATCATACGACAAGTCGCAGGTCAAAATTTCTTCCCATTCTTTTCCGCCATGCAGATCAATGGTTATATTGATTTCATGTTGCCGCATTGCTTTGACCAGTTTTTGGGAAGGTAAATTTGTAGGGGTGCCATTTTTCAGCAGCAGATTTTTATTTAACAATATATCAACTTTGTCAGGGTTAAAGGGTGCACCGGCATTGCCTACTGCGCAATAAATTCGCCCCCAGTTCGGGTCTTCCCCAAACAACGCAGTTTTGACTAATGATGAAGTGGCAACAGAGTTTGCTATGCGGTATGCCTGTTTGCGCGTTTTTCCTCCCTGAACGCGAACGGTGACGAACTTGGTTGCGCCTTCCCCATCCAGAACAATTTTTGATGCCAGGTTTTTGCTTATTGTGGTCAACGCTTTCACAAATTCCCGGTAGCCTGAGGTGTTGGCTTTTATCGTCGGATTTTTTGCCTCTCCATTGGCAAGGACGATGACACAATCATTGGTGCTGTTGTCTCCATCCACGGTAATACGATTGAAAGAGCGATCTGTAGCTTCTTTTAGAGCTTCTTTAAGCGTCTTCGAATCGATGGTGGCATTGGTCCATAAAAAACCTAGCATGGTTGCCATATCAGGATGGATCATTCCGGATCCCTTACATATTCCTCCAATGGCGATGCGGTGTCCTTTAAAGTTGTAACTCACCTTGTCTGATTTAGATATCAGGTCGGTGGTCATAATGGCCTGGGCGGCATCGGTCCAGTTTTTTGCAGTCTGCCCCAGTTTTTGCACCAGATGGGGAGTAGCCTGCAATATTTTATGTGAAGGAAGCGGAACCCCGATCACTCCGGTGGAAGCGATGAAAACTTCTTTTTGCGGGATAGACAATTCTTCGGCAATTTTTTTTGTGATTGCGTCGCAGTCTTCCATGCCTTTGGGTCCGACTACCGCGTTGGCGTTGCCACTGTTGACAACAATGGCACGGCAACTACCACCGGATGAGGATAAGGCACGACGGCTCCAAGTCACACCGGGAGACACAATCCGGTTTTTGGTGAAGACGCCTGCTGCGGTGGCCGGAACATCGGACACGATCAATGTCAGGTCTTTAATATTTTTTTCTTTGATTCCGCAGCTCAGTCCCGCCGCTTTAAATCCGGGAACCGCAGGGTTGCGATTTTTTGAGAGTTTCATGATTTGTGAGGGCCTTTATGTATCCGGTAATTTTCTCTGTGGAAGCTCGCAGGCCCTTATTTCATAAGGCCTGCTCGTGGCAAAAATAATTTTTAGATGTACCCTTAAGGAAAAATTGCCGGGGCCATGAGACCGGTTTTTTCGTCCAGGCCCAACATGATGTTCATATTCTGGACGGCTTGCCCCGAGGCGCCTTTGATTAAATTATCTAACGCACTGGTGATGATCAGGCGCTGGTTGCGTGAATCCACCTTGAGGCCAATATCGCAAAAATTGGAAGAAAGCACATGATGACTGCTGGCGAATTTGCCCGGGTTCAATACGCGAATAAAGTTTTCGCCTTTATAAAAATCGCGATAGTGTCCGACCAGTTTTTCATCGCTGAGAGCTTCGTTCAGGTTGATATAAACCGTGCTCAACATTCCTCGAGTCATGGGAATCAGGTGCGGGGAAAACGTAAGGCGCACGGGTTTACCCGCTAGAGTGGAAAGCTCCTGCTCCATTTCAGGGGTGTGTCGGTGATCGGCCAGACCATAAGGACTGACCCCTTCGTTGACCTCACTGTAATTTGTGGTCAGGGAAGGTTTGCGTCCGGCACCGGAGACGCCGGACTTGCTGTCTGAAATTATGGAATCGAGATCCACCCAATCGGTCTTAAGAAGCGGAGCCAGAGCCAGAATCACACTAGTCGGGTAGCAACCCGGGTTGGCAATGCAACGTGCGGTTTGTATGGCTTGGCGATGTAGTTCCGGTAAACCATACACGGCCTGTTCAAGAAGCTCCGGGTGGGTATGGGTGACAGAGTACCAGTCCGAGTAGGCTTCTGGGTCTTTTAGCCGATAGTCTGCACTCAGGTCGATGATTTTGCAGTCGGACTGCAAATAAACAGGAAGCTTGTCCATGGCCGTTATGTGAGGCAAGGCCAGAAACAAAACGGAACAATCTTTGGCGATGTTGTCATCCAGAGGCCGAAGCTTGAGGTCAACGATTCCATTCAAAGATGGGAAAACCTCGGCGATGTTTTGACCCTGAAAAGTCTCGGAGGTCAAAGTCGTAAGCTCCACATCCGGATGTCCGGTGAGAAGACGAATCAATTCCAGTCCGGTGTATCCACTGGCTCCAGCAATACCAACTTTTATCATAAAAAATTCCTGTTTTTATGAATAGGGTTTCACTTTAAATGATTTTATTTGTTTGATAAGAAAAAGGGGTGTCTTTTCCCGGAAAAACCTTGCTTACGAAAAGAGACCGGCAAAGTTTCCGGATAAAAAGCCTGCTAGCAAACTGAGGATTGTTGCCAGTCTCCTGTCACGACCAGCGTGAGGCTAGGCTCAATGAGCAATAACTTTCTTTGGCGAGAAACCTTTTTTCTCGGCCGAATAAGCCATTGCCATTTTCCTCCGGGCGTTGCCCTGGGCTTAACGTTTGGAGAACTGGAACTTTTTGCGTGCCCCGGGTTGTCCGTATTTTTTTCTTTCTACGGTTCTTGAGTCCCGAGTGAGGAATCCAGCTTTTTTAAGGGGTGCTCGTAAATCCGGGTCGGTCAAAATGAGAGCGCGGGAAATACCCAGACGCAATGCGCCGGACTGGCCGGAAAGACCTCCACCCTGAACGGTGGCCTGGATGTCTATAGACTCTAGTGTGTCAGTCGTGATCAACGGGTGCTTGATGATACACTCGAGGCTTTCCCGGCAAAAATATTCCTTAATTGATTTGTTGTTGACTACGATTTTGCCGTCGCCTTTTTGAATCCATACTTTGGCGATAGATTCTTTGCGCTTTCCCGTTGCATAAAATTTTTCGATGGTGCCTTCCATAATCGTGTCTGCTTTCTTTTATTTAAATACTGCTTAATTGATTATTTTGTTATACCGGCTGTAAGTCGCCGGTGGCAAATTGTAATGTCTTTATTATGTGGGCAAACGTTCTCTCGGCTTTAAGCTATTGCCCATTACTTCTCTCTCTAGAGAGTGACCTCTTCAGGGTTTTGACTCGTATGCAGGTGTTGGTCGTTATTGTAGATTCTGAAATTGTTATGCAGGGTTCTGCCTAATCTCGTTTTTGGCAACATTCCCTGGATCGCTTTTTTCAGCAGATCAGAAGGCTGTTTCTCAAGAACCTGTTTTGCCGTGACGGATTTGATTCCTCCCGGCCAGCCGGTATGATGGTAATAAATTTTGTCGTCCCATTTCTTACCGGTCAGCTTAACTTTTGCGGCGTTGATGATGATGACATTATCTCCTGTATCAACGTGGGGAGTATAAATGGGTTTGGTTTTGCCGCGAATGATTGAGGCGGCTGTGCTGGCCACACGCCCCAACGGTTTATCGGTGGCATCGATCAGCACCCATTTTTTAACAACATCGCTCTGTTTAGCAAAAAAGGTTTTCATTATCTTCCAGTTTCAGTCAATATTATTTTTAATATCGTAAACCCGTTATAATAAAAGAGATATCTGGTCCTGTCAACCAGAAAGCATGATTAAATAACGAATTTACCAGAAAGTTTCTTTACTTTATTTTTCGGAGAAAATAGACTAGATTTATCTATTCTAAACTTTTCGCGACCTATAAGCTAACTATATGGAAAATATGGCAGAACCTGAAGATTTAGCCTCTGCACGAGTCGATAGGGATGTCAATGGAGAGGCTCTGGACCGGTCCATTGAGCGCTCCCGGGACTTTTTGCTATCTTGCCAGAACGCTGAGGGTTATTGGGTGGGCGAATTGGAGGCTAATGTTACCATTTCGGCTGAATTTATTTTCTTCATGCATTTCACCAACCGGCTGGACCTGGTTAAGCAAGACCAGATCGTAAAATATTTACTACATCTCCAAAGGGAGGACGGCAGTTGGCCGCTTTTTTATGGTGGCTTGTGCGACATCAACTCGACGGTTGAGTCCTATATGGCTCTCAAAATGGCCGGCCTGCCCGCCGACCAGGAAGAGATGGTGCGGGCCCGTCAGGCGATTTTTGCCAACGGGGGCATTAAAAAAACCAGGGTCTTCACAAAAATGTTTCTTGCCATGTTTGGTCAGGTTTGCTGGGACGACTGCCCGGCGGTGCCGGTAGAGATTATTTTGTTGCCCAACTGGTTTCCTTTCAATATCTATGAGATTTCGAGCTGGTCGCGGGGCACGGTGGTTCCCCTTTCTATTGTGCGTTCCTTCGAACCGGTGCATAAGCTTGCGGAAGGACGGGACGTTCAGGAATTGTTCACCAAAAAGGATGTGGATCTGGATTTCAAACCCGATGGCCTGCCTTTCACCAGTTGGAGAAACACGTTTATATATCTCGATCGCTTTATCAAGGTTATCGGCAAGTTCCCCTTCAAACCTCTGCGCAAAAAAGCGCTTAAAAAAGTCGAGGAATGGACGCTGGGGCACCAGGAAGAAGAGGGCGACTTTGGTGGCATTCAACCGGCCATGTTCAATGCTCTTTTAGCGTTGTACCTTTTAGGCTACGCCGAAGACCATCCCGCATGTGTGAAAGGAATGGAAGCGGTGGACCGCTTCATGCTGGAAAAAGACGGGCGGCTCTGGATGCAGCCCTGCGTCTCGCCTTTGTGGGACACGGCCATCTGCGCCAACGCCTTGTTGGATTCGGGACTGCCACCCGACGACCCGGCTCTGGTGAAAGCTGGTGAGTGGATTATTGGCAAACAGGTGATCAAGCGTGGCGACTGGCAGGTGAAGAATCCGACAGCGGAGCCGGGAGGCTGGGCGTTTGAGTTTTATAATGAACTCTATCCAGACACCGATGACACGGCAGAGATTTTGCTTTTCCTCGAGCAGATCGAGGTCACCGACAACCGCTGGAAGTTGAGCGAATGCCAGCGGGCGATGGACTGGTTGTTGAGCATGCAAAGTAAAAGCGGTGGATGGGGGGCCTTCGATGTGGATAACGATAGGGAGGTTCTCAACGAAGTTCCTTTTGCCGACCATAAGGCGTTGCTGGATCCTGCAACAGTGGATGTGACGAGCCGGGTTCTTTGGATGCTGGCGAAATGGAGATTTAAAAAACAGCACCCGCAGGTTCAACGGGCCATCAAGTTTATCAAAGACCGTCAGGAAGTGGATGGTTGCTGGTATGGTCGATGGGGAGTGAATTACATTTATGGAACGTTTTTAGCCTTGAACGGTTTGCGTGCCATCGGTGAGGACATGAAGGACAGGTTCAGTCGGCAAGCGGTGTTCTGGTTGGAAACTCACCAAAATGAAGATGGGGGTTGGGGTGAAACCTGCCAAAGTTATACAGAACCGAGCTTGCGGGGTCGGGGTCAAAGCACTGCCTCACAAACCGCCTGGGCCTTGCTGGGTCTCATCGCCGCCGGTGAGGAAAAAAATTCGGTTGTAGAACGTGGCGTACGCTATTTAATCGAAACGCAAAAAGAGTCGGGGGAATTTTCAGGAAGCTGGTGGGAGGATGAGTTTACCGGCACCGGTTTTCCCATCCATTTCTTCATCAAATACCATATGTATCAGCATTTTTTTCCGCTGATGGCTTTGTCTCGCTACCGGCGAGCGGGCCTTGATTCACTGCAAGAAAAGGCGATTTAGTGTATAATTAACGCCACTTAAAACCCCATAAAATTCGAGGTACGGAAGGGTATGCAATACAAGCGGTGGATGGTTTTTATGTTGGCGGGGTTTCTGCTTTCAGGTTGTGGTGGTGGGATGAATGATGAAGATGTGGTCGAAAAGTCCAACTTCCAGATGCCAATGAAGGAAAATACCTGGGTGCGCAAGGAAACAGTGCGTAAAACCAAAGAGGACTTGTTTGCCAACGCTGGCAAAAAGAGTGCTGAAGTTCCTGTCGATCCTGTCCTGACAGCCAAACTGAAAAAACCGGCAACCCTTCCTGTCAACTCGCAAGAGGAATGTTTAGAACAGGCCAATGCCCTCGATAAACAACGCATCGAAGTGCAAAAGCGCGGCGGGGTCTGGCACGCTTATGAAAGAGATGCCAAAGCCAAACCTTATTCTAATTATGGCATGCAGTTAGACAGCCAGACCAATAGGTTGGTGTTTTCCCTCCAGCATATTTGCAAGAATGCTCAGGAAATCCGTTTAAGCGGGTGGGGTGTGCAGACGGTGCAAAGGTTCGAAAAGATGGGCGAAGAAGGTTATAGAAACTACTTTATTGGATTAGGCGAGGTCATGGGAGATATCGATAAATGGGTTCAGTTCGCCAGGTTTGCCATTGAAAGCAAGAATCGGCAAGTCCCCTATCCCGAAATTGGCGAGTCCATTGCCCAGGCCAAACTGCTTGTAGATTTATACGATGAGCTTTCGGAACGAAAAATAAGTGATGATACCGCCCTGCAAACCTTTCTCACCGAAGGGGCGACCCTCCTCAGTGTTATCAACGAAAGTTTCAGCACTGATCCCCGATTGGTGCTCGCCCTCCAGGACGAAAACGTGTTCCCCTTCGAAGATATCAAAGGCGAAATGTAACCACTCGGCGTGAGGCCAGTGTAAATTCCTCCTCTGACAAGGGGAGGCTGGGAGGGGTTGCTTTAGTTGTCATTGCGAGACCGAGAAGCGGCGTGGCAATCTAGTCTCTTTTAAATTCATGCCTGGAGCGGGTAGAAGGGGCATATGATGTCCTCTTCCTTAAACTTCGTGCCCCAAGGGGTAATCTCTGGTTATGCAAAGGTCTCCCTGCCAAAGATGTCCGGCTCGACAATTCTTTGCCTGACTTACTAGCAGGGGAAAATAACAATGGCCTGTTGTTCGCCCGCAGGCGAATCGTTCACCGATGAAAAACCCGTCGATATTCCTGTTTTTATTTTTTTCTTTGTCTTAAAGGTAGTTGTTATAATAGAATGTTCTGTAGATTTGGATAAAATGGTTCAGGTGTTGTGGACGCAAAGCAAGTCCTCGCTTATTGAGGCTGAAGTAGCTTCTGAGTGTAAGTCTTTTTGTTAGACGGGTTGTGCCTTCCTAGAGTGAAACTATTATTTTCAATATTATGGAGTAGCTATGTTTCAAAGCTTTTGTCTCAAAAAAAGTAGAGTATCTCTGATTATCGGGATGGTCGTTTCTTTAAGTCTGATGATCGTAGCCGGTTTTGTGGATGAGGCGGTTGCGGAATCGAATGACAATCCCGGTGAGAATATTGTTGGAGTAAATGGCAACAGTCCCGTGCGTAGTGTCCTTGACCTGCTGACTCCTGTCCACAGTGTCAGTGCCGAAGAGGTACACGATAATGGTCAGACTGAGGAAGGCCGTGTTGCGCAACTGTTGTTGCCGGCCTTTAATTTCCCCGAATCCGTCATTAGTGTCAACGATGAAGCAGAAGTTTCGCGTCTTATCGAGTTAGAAAGTATTTATGTCGTAGGCAGCCGTGCTTCTGCGCGCAGTGCTCTTGACCGGTTGGTTCCTGTTGACATTGTTACTGCCGAAGATATGCGCGACACGGGTCAGACCGAAGTGGGCCGGATGTTACAACGTCTGATACCTTCCTTTAATTTTTCCAGTTCCAGCATAAGTGACGGGACCGATGCCCTGCGCCCCGTAACGTTGCGTGGCTTGAGCCCCGATCAGGTATTGGTCCTTGTCAACGGTAAACGCCGTCACAACAGTGCCCTGATACACGTCAATACATCGGTCGGGCGTGGTACGGCAGGGGTGGACATGAACGCCATTCCTGCGTCCGCCATTAAGCGTGTCGAGGTTTTGCGCGATGGTGCTGCTGCCCAGTACGGATCGGATGCTATAGCCGGTGTGATTAATATTGTGCTGAAGGACAGCGCGGAAGAAGGTTTTGCCAGCGGTTCCTACGGTCAATATTTGGAAGGTGATGGTGAAAATATCTTGTTCAATGCAGGCCAGGGGTTCCAGCTCAATGGCGGGAAGGGTTTTATCCACGCCAGCCTGGAATACCGCAACCGGAAAAGCACTAATCGCGCCGGTTTGACCGGCAAATGCCAGTACTACACTTGCGCAGAGACGGATGATCCTAGCTCAAATGGAAAAATCCAGACGACCACAGATCCGCGGGAAATCAATTTTAATCGGAAGAACTTCCGCATCGGTGATGCGGAGTCTGAGCAGTTTTCCGGTGTGTTGAATGCTGAGCTTGAGCTAGGCGGTGGGGAACTTTATGGTTTTTTAACCCGGTCGGGCCGTGAAAATACGTCCGCCGGGTTCTTTCGCAGAGCCAATGATGCAAAGGGCAATCCGCTCCTTAATGTAGGTGGAGCCGGTGCAGACGATGCAGATAAAGAAGCGTTCTTCCCCAACGGCTTTTTGCCCTTGATCAACACGGATGTCCAAGATTTTTCCATCAACGCAGGGTTCCGCCGTAAGCTTGACTGGGGGATTGATGCCGATTTTTCTATCACCCACGGTTTCAATGATTTTGCCTATAATATAAGTAACTCCGTAAATGCCGCGCAGGTGAAAGCAGCGGTTGAGGTCAACAAAATACTCACTTCGGGCAAGCTCACTCCGGACGAGATACGCGCCAGCCTGCCAACCTCTGCCGATGCCGGTGAACTGGGCATTGAGCTGACCACCGTCAACATCGACTTGGTCAAACGCCTTGGCGACCTTACGCTCACCGGCGGTGCCGAATACCGGCACGATATTTATACTATAAAAGCTGGAGATGAGGTCTCCTACGCCAACTTCGGTATCACTGACGGTAGCGCTGTTGCTGGCATCCAGGTATTTCCTGGATTTCAACCGAGTAACGAAGTGGATGAATCACGCAATATCGCCTCTCTTTACGCCGATGCCGGATATGACGTTAACTCCGACTGGCAGGTAAACAGCGCGTTGCGTTTCGATCACTACAGCGATTTTGGCGGTACTCTTAATTTTAAATTGGCCACCCGCTACGCATTCACCGACTGGCTGACACTTCGAGCTTCTGGCGGCAGCGGGTTTCGCGCCCCTTCCATGCAACAACAGTTCTTCAATAGTACCAGCACCCAGTTCATCACTCCGGAGATGGGGCCCGTCGTCGCTGTGGAGGTCGGAACCTTCCGCAATGACTCGGCCTTGGCCAAGGCCATCGGAATTCCCGAACTGAAGGAAGAAACATCATATAATCTTGGGGTTGGCGTGGTCTTTCACCCCTTTAAAAACTTCACCCTGACGGCTGACTATTACCGCATCACTATCGATGACCGTATCGTCCTCAGCGGAAGCCTTACGAGTACGGACGGTGCGAACAGGGCATTGGATGAAGCGCTTGTGAAAAATGGCGTTCAGAGAGCACAGTTTTTCCTTAATGCCGCTGATACGGAAACCAACGGGATTGATATTGTCGCAACATGGAAGATACGCCCTCCGAAGGGGCGGCTTGAACTTTCACTGAGTGCCAGTTATACCGATACCGGAATCACCGGAATACTTTCTCCTGATAGTCTCCAAAGCGTTGCGCTTGAAACGGTGTTCAGTGCTCAGGACCGCTCTATTATTGAGTCTTGGCAACCCAAATCCCGTATCAATCTATCGGCCGATTATGCCCTGGGCGATTTCAGTGCGACTTTAGCGCTCAACCGTTTTGGTGAATACACGGTGCTTGAACGTGAAAGCCAGACCTATGGCGCGAAAGTGCTGACCGATCTGTTGTTGCGGTACAACTTTTCTCGTAATACCATCCTCAGTCTGGGCGCAAACAACCTGTTTAACGTTGTTCCCGAGAAAAACCGAATCGGACAATCCAGGAATGGCACCATCATCGATGGGGACGGCAACACGATTGTCAGTTCCAGTGGGGTATTCGAATTTTCTCGGCGTTCCGCCCCCTTCGGATTCAATGGTGGCTACTATTTTGCCAGATTGACGCACCGCTTCTAGCAGGTGGTAGAGGCTTTATTAAGAATTCCAATAGCCTTTATTTTGAGATGAGCCATAAAAAAGTTAAATCATTCCCAACAATATTTAATCTGTCAGTTGCTCGTCATCTGCAGAGCTATCAAAGTACTCTACCTTAGTATTAAAAAAGAGGGCTGTCCTGGATAGCATCGAATAGGTGTTATGATGGGTAGTGTGAGAAAGAGCTAACCCTCCCCATACCCTTCCCTTTGAAGGGAGGGAATCAAATAGTAAAACCTGTCTCAAGCCGAGCTAAGTTATTGTTAGCCTATGAATGCTATTGCAGTCGGCTTTCAGGCCGTCCCGACTAGTTGAGTCGGACACCGGGTTGTCTGCTGGACGTTTTTGGAACTGTTTTGGTTTTTTTCGGGACGGGTTTTTTCTTAAGCTTGATTTTTTTGTCGAACGAGTGTTTGATCACATCATCCATGGTGGTGGCGGGATAAAACTGTAACCCCTTCCTGACATTTTCAGGAATATCGGGAATATCTTTTTCGTTTTCCACAGGGATAATGAGATGGGTGATGCGGAACCTGTGAGCCGCTAGAACTTTTTCTTTGAGCCCGCCGATGGGCAGGACTTTCCCGGTCAGGGTCAATTCCCCGGTCATGGCAAGGCCAGGACGCAGGGGAGTTTTTGTCAGTGCCGAGACTAGGGCTACAGCCATGGTGATTCCTGCTGAGGGGCCGTCTTTAGGAACGGCACCTTCGGGAATATGAATGTGGAAATCGTTTTTCTGGTAAAAGTTTTTTGGCAGTCCTAAATCCCCGGCGCGTGAGCGCACATAGGTCATGGCCGCCTGTGCCGATTCTTTCATCACATCCCCGAGTTGCCCGGTGGGCACAAGTTTGCCGGTACCGGGAAGCACCGTGACTTCTATGGTGAGGGTTTCACCACCAAACTCTGTCCATGCCAGGCCGGTGGCACTACCCACTTCCAGTGGGCCTTCGAATTCAGCTTTCTTGAATTTGGGAATGCCGAGATACTTTTCCAAAACAGTCGGGGTGATTTTGACGCTGGTTTTCTTACCTTTTTCTACAACGGCTTTAACCACTTTTCTGCAGAGTGTGGCGATTTCCCGTTCCAGGTTTCGCACTCCTGCTTCGCGGGTGAAGTCGTGGATGATTCTATCGAGAGCCTTGTCGGTGATTTCTATATTCTTTTTGGTCAGGCCGTGTTCGGGTATTTTTTTAGGTAGGAGAAAACTTTTGGCGATGCCCATTTTTTCCTGATCTGTATAACCGGGCAGGCGGAGCACTTCCATTCGATCCAGCAAGGGTTGCGGAATGGAGTGCAGGACATTGGCGGTGCAGATAAAAAGGACATTGGAAAGGTCGTAATCAACTTCCAGATAGTGGTCGTTGAAATTGGAGTTTTGTTCCGGATCGAGAACTTCCAGCAAAGCGGAGGAAGGGTCGCCTCTGAAATCGGCGTTCATTTTGTCGACCTCATCAAGCATGAAAACAGGGTTCTGGACACCGGCTTTTTTAATGCCTTGAATAATTTTTCCAGGCAGAGCACCAATATAAGTCCTGCGGTGCCCACGAATTTCCGCTTCATCCCGTATGCCGCCCAAGGAGATGCGGACAAATTCCCGGCCCATGGCTTTGCCGATGGATTGCCCTAATGAGGTTTTGCCGACACCCGGTGGACCGACCAGGCAGAGGATGGGGCCTCTAATTTTTTTAACCAGCTTCATCACCGCAAGGTGTTCGGTGATGCGTTCTTTGACTTTCTCTAGCCCGTAATGGTCTCTATCGAGAATTTTCTGGGCTTCGGGGATTTTGATTTTTTCGGCTCGGGCACCTTTTTTCCAAGGCAGGTCGGTAAGCCATTCGATATAAGTTCTGGCAACCGTGGCTTCTGCGGACATGGGTTGCATGAGTTCCAGTCTCTTTAATTCTTTGACGGCTTTTTCATGGGTATCCTTGGGCATTTTGGCTTTCTTGATTTTTTGCTTGAGTTCATCCATATCAGTTTTGAACTCATCGCGTTTGCCCAACTCTTTTTGGATAGCTTTCATCTGCTCGTTGAGATAAAACTCCTTCTGACTGCGTTCCATTTGTTTTCGCACTCTGCCATGAACGCGTTTTTCAATTTTAAGGACTTCCATCTCCGATTTGAGAATGCCGATAAGCTTGTTCAACCGATCTGACGGATTCAGGGTTTCGAGCAAATCCTGTTTTTCCTGGGTTTGAAAAACCATATAGGCGGCAATGGTGTCGGCATAGCGGTGTGGTTCAAGAATATCGGAACTGGCGGCCACGGCTTCCAGAGGAATTTTTTGATTCAGTTTTACATATTGTTCGAACACCGTTCCCACACTGCGCATCAGTGCTTTGACATTTGCTGTGAGTTGGTCGTTTTCATGGATGCGGCTGACTTCCACCTCAAAATAGTCGGGATTTTTGACGAACTTTTCAATGCGTCCTCTTTGCAGACCTTCGACGAGAACTTTCATGGTTCCATCGGCCAGCTTGAGAATCTGCAGAATATTTGCCACCGTTCCCGTCTCGTAAATATCTGCGGGTTGTGGTTCGTTGTTGCTGGGATTGCGCTGGGCGGAAAGGAAGATACTTTTTTGCTCGGCCATGGATTTTTCCAGGGCCAGAATGGATTTTTCCCTGCCCACAAACAGAGGAAGCACCATGAACGGGAAGACAATGATATCCCGTAAGGGGAGGAGCGGTAACGCGATTTTTTCTGAGCCCATGATATTTTAGCTGGCCTGTTTTTTGTTTTCGTAAACCAACATGGGTTTTTCTCCCTTGAGGACTACTTCGTCACTGATGATCACTTCTTCCACATCTGGTTTGGAAGGGAGATCAAACATGATTTCCAGCATGGCCTCTTCCAGAACGGCGCGGAGTCCTCTTGCCCCTGTTTTGCGTTCGGTTGCTTTTTCGGCAATAGCGCGAATAGCCGCATCGGTGAATTTGAGTTTTGTATTTTCAAACTCAAATAACTTTTTATATTGTTTAATCAGAGCGTTCTTAGGCTCGGTCAAAACTAGCATCATTGCTTCAACAGTCAACTCTTTCAACGTGGCGACGGCTGAAAAACGCCCGACAAATTCAGGAATGAGACCATATTTAAGCAGGTCTTCCGGTTGTGTTTTTTCAAAAATATCTTCCTCGTCAATTTCTTTTTTGGAAACGATTTTCTGCCCGAAACCGAGGCTTTTCTTGCCGATACGGCTGCGAATCAATGAGCCCAGTCCGACGAATGCCCCGCCGCAGATGAAAAGAATATTGGTGGTGTTGACCTGAAGAAATTCCTGATGCGGGTGTTTTCGGCCTCCCTGCGGGGGAACGCTGGCTGTTGTGCCTTCAATGATTTTCAAAAGTGCCTGCTGCACCCCTTCACCGGAAACATCACGGGTGATTGAAGGGTTTTCTGATTTTCTTGAAATCTTATCGATTTCATCGATATAGATGATTCCGCGTTCGGCTTTTTCAACATCGTAGTCGGCGTTTTGCAGGAGTTTTAAAATGATGTTTTCAACATCTTCACCGACATAACCGGCCTCGGTCAGAGTGGTCGCATCCACAATGGTGAAGGGAACGTCGAGGATGCGCGCCAGAGTCTGTGCCATGAGAGTTTTTCCGGACCCGGTGGGGCCTATCAAAAGCACATTACTCTTTTGCAGTTCCACATCGTCCATGTCCAAATTGGAGTCGACTCTTTTGAAATGGTTGTGGACGGCAACCGAAAGGATTTTTTTGCAGCGTTCCTGCCCGATGATATATTGGTCGAGGTGCTTGTATAAATCATGAGGTTTGAGAAGATGCTGGAAATCTTCGCCCTTCTCCTGGGCCCATTCTTCCACCATGATTTCATTGCAAAGCTCAATACACTCGTCACAAATGTAGACGCTGGGTCCGGCAATCAGTTTTTTGACTTCTTCCTGACTTTTTCCGCAGAAAGAACAGCGGTAATTTCCGGTGGTGGTACTTTTCTTTGCCATAAAGCCCTCTTCAAAGGGGTTGGAATAGAATACTTATTCGATTCTAATCAGCTTTTCTTTTTGCTCTTGTTGTCCTTCTTGATTTCTTGCCGATCGCTGATCACACTGTCGATGAGGCCATAAGCCTTGGCCTCGTCGCCCGTCATGTAGTGGTCCCTTTCGGTATCCTTATTGACTTGGGAAACACTTTTTCCCGAGTGCCTGGCCATGATGCTATCGAGAATGGCCCGGATTCTGGTGATTTCTTTAGCCTGAATTTCAATATCGGTGTGTTGCCCCTGAAATCCCCCACTCGGCTGGTGGATCATGATGCGCGCATGTGGCAAAGCGAACCGTTTTTTTGGAGCACCAGCCGTCAGGAGCAGGGCTCCCATGCTAGCCGCCTGGCCAATACAGATGGTTTGAACATCTGGCTTGATATATTGCATGGTGTCATAGATGGCCATTCCGGAACTGACTTGGCCGCCAGGACTATTGATGTAGAGATAGATATCCTGATCGGGTTCATCCGACTCCAGAAACAGCAACTGGGCGATAATCAAGTTAGCCAAATGATCATCAATGGCGCTTCCTATAAAAATGATTCGGTCTTTGAGAAGGCGTGAATAAATGTCATAAGACCTCTCGCCTCGACTGGTTTGTTCAACTACGATTGGTACCAACTGATTGTAAGTTTCTGTCATTGTTTTCTCGATATTAGGAATTCGGCAAGGAAAAACTGCTTTCTGAATCCAGTTGCAATTCCGAAAGCGTTTTTTGCGTGTAAGTCATTAAAAAATAATTAGATATCTTTATAATGGTTGAGTATTAATTATCAGCAATTAAATCTTTTCTGTCAACTATTTCTTCTTTTATGGTTACTTTTTCGAGCGCGGCATCAAGGGTTTTATCCCGTTTCATGCGACTGTGGAGGCGGGCCAGGACCCCATTTTTTTCCCATTCCCGTTTTATCTGTTGCAGGTTGCCCCCGCCCAGCAATTGGGACATGTTTTTGACCTCCTGCTCCAACTCCTCTTCGCTGACTTGCGTATCCAGATCGCGAGACAACTGGTCGAGAATCAATTCTTCCTGCAAGGCTTTCATGGCCGGTTCGCGATACTGATTGAGCAGTTCAGGAGTCACCTCGACACCGTGGCCATGATCGTGGTCATGATCGTGATCGTGATCGTGATCGTGGTTATGATCATGCCCACTTTCCTTACCCTGTTTTTTTCTGGCCTGCTCGACCATGAATTTGACCTGCTCTTTCAACAACCCTTCAGGAACATCCAACTGGTTCTGTTCGGTAATTTTTTCCGTCAGTTTCTTTTTCACTGATTTCCGGGCTTCCTTGCGTTCAAAATCTTCCAGTTCGGAGCGGACTTTTTGTTTCATATCGTCCAGGCTCGCAAAATTCTTGTCTTCCACACTTTTGGCAAAATCATCGTCCAGGTCCGGCAGTTGTTGTTCCTGAATGCTTTTCAGCACAATTTGGAAATCGACATCCTTGCCGGCGATCTCCTTATTGTGATAATCCTCGGGGATCGGCACCGTAATGTCTCGGGTTTCACCGATTTCCATGCCGATCAGGCCCTTGTCCAGTCCTTCAATCAATTGCCCTCCTCCTGCCTGGATGATCTGGTTCGTGGCAGACCCTCCTTCAAAGGGTTCATCGCCAAGCTTGCTGGTAAAGTCTATTTTGAGCAAGTCCTTATCTTTTGCGGGGCGGTCGGTTGCATCGACGTTTTTTGCTTTACGCTTGCGCAACACTTCGATAGTTTGGTTGACATCGTCATCCGTGATGCGCGGTGTTTTCATATTCAGTTCAATGCTGGAGAAGTCCTTGAGTTCTGCAGTGGGGAGCACTTCGATAGATGCGGAAACAGAGATATCGCTTCCTTCTTCGGCACTGACCTCCAAAAGATGGGGTTGGCCCACCGCTCTCAGGTCTTTTTCCACAATAGCGTTATTGAGTTCATCGCTGATCAGGTTGCTCAGGACTTCCTTTTTAACATCCGGACCAAACTGTTTTTCCAGCAGGGCGATGGGCACTTTTCCTTTGCGGAATCCGGGAACCTTAACCTCTTGCCCGAGTTTCTGATAATACTGTTTAAGCTTTTTGTCGTATTCCTGGTGAGGGATTTCAAACTTGATTTTTTTGTTACAGGAATCAACGTCCTCGATTTCGATTTTCATAACTTTCCAAATATTTAAAGATTAACCAGCGTGACGCTGGACCCAGTTAGCGATGTCTTTATTTCCGACAGTCGGTTTCTCGATTCGACAAGCTTTTACTATAGGCCTCCCTCGCTAGAGGGTGGTGCGGATGGAGGGAGTCGAACCCCCACGGTTGCCCACTGGATCCTAAATCCAGCGCGTCTGCCAGTTCCGCCACATCCGCATTTATAATTTAATGGCTTTTACCCCGGATTTTTCAGCTATTTTGTGGGTATGCGCTCGCAGAAAACTTCCAAACTCAATATATCATTTAATAGGAGCGGATTCTCCAAATATCCGGGTTTCCTGGAAATTTTCATTTTTTTTCATTTCTGCTCTGCGTGTAGGCGCGAGATTTCCTTCTGGAGTTTTTCAAAATCGACTTCTTCTTTCGCACAATAATTTCTGAGATAGGAGTACATGATGAAGACACCAGCCCAGTCGTC
>WASV01200039.1_pt1 | contig 24441 bp, 23 predicted proteins | sample 5698531 | NCBI WGS metagenome assembly WASV01 (sample SAMN11175559, study PRJNA528189) | sponge metagenome | isolation source: marine sponge | host: Myxilla | place: Antarctica: Western Antarctic Peninsula, King George Island | collected 2013-01 | reverse complement strand
CATAGCCTTCCAGTTTCTTTAATCGAGCAATCGCCACTTCACTAACATGGTCAGCAATCGCCCAACTGCGGTATGATTTAACACGTTAAGATTTTTATTTGCATCGGGTAGTTTCCGATGATTTAAGTGAAAAGATATCACCCCAAACTACCCGATTTTGTATCTTCTTAATGGTCGCAGATGTGTGTGAGCATGGACACTCCTCAACCATCTTGCAACGGGCGAATGGTAAGCTATGGCAGGATGTCTGGTTGTGGACGATGAGGGCGTGTCCAAATCCGCCCTGCCACATGCCGAATCAATGCTCCCCATCCGCCTTAAAATTAAACACCGCCCCCAATGGAGTATTATCAGCAGCCCACCTCAGCAACTTGGTTTTGTCGTATATGGGGTGAGCATGGTCAGTGAATTGTGCGCATCGCAACATGTGCTATATTCCCTCGCGCAACAACTCTCAACGGGGTGCGAAAGCTGAGAAGGTGTGGGGGGTTTTTCCTGTGCCAACCCGTCGAACCTGATCCAGATTATGCTGGCGGAGGGATTGAGAATGCCGTGGCTTGGAGTGTTTTCAACGACATTTTTGCGAAACGACGACCTCTTTCTCTCGCTGATTTTCTTTTAATGACCGAAATGAGGTTGTCTCCATGCGCACCCCAATTGTCGCTACGTTTATTATCGTTGCGCTGCTGGTCTTTTTGTCATCCGCCGCCATCATCGCCGCTGATGCCAAGCCCATTCTCAATATTTATACCTACGATTCTTTCGCCTCCGATTGGGGACCAGGTCCCAAGATAAAGAAAAACTTTGAAGCGCAATGCGCTTGCGAAGTGAACTATGTGGCGGTGGATGGCTCGGCTGGCATCCTCAGCCGGGTGCAATTGGAAGGCGCCGGGTCGCGTGCCGATGTGGTGCTTGGGTTGGATAATAGCCAGATTATGGATGCCAGAAAAACTGGCTTGCTCGCGCCGCACAATGTCATGCTTACCGGGCTTGCCGCGCTTGACCTGCCCGTTGCATGGCGCGACCCGGTCTTTTTGCCTTTTGACTACGGTTATTTCGCTTTCATCTACGACGTTGATAAATTACCCGCGCCGCCCACCAGTTTCCGCGCACTTGTGGAAGCTGCTGATTCGCTGAAAATTCTAATTCAAGACCCGCGCAGCTCAACCTCTGGGCTCGGTTTGATGCTGTGGGTCAAAGCACTTTATGGCGACGATGCCGCGAATGTATGGCGCCAGTTGGCTGGCAAAATCGTCACCGTCACGCGCGACTGGTCGGAGGCGTACGGGCTGTTTCAGCATGGCGAATCTGATCTGGTCTTGAGCTACACCACCTCCCCGGCCTATCACATCATGGCGGAAAACACGCACCGCTACCGAGCCGCCGCTTTCAGCGAGGGGCACGGCATGCAAATTGAAGTGGCGGCGCAACTCAAAGCCGCTCCCCAGCCAGCACTCGCCCAACAATTCATGGCGTTCATTACCACCGACGGCTTCCAATCCGCCATCCCCACCGGCAACTGGATGTATCCGGTGAAAACCCCCGCCGGCGGATTACCACGCGCCTTTGCACAACTACCGCGCCCGGCCACCACCTTGATAATAGACCCAGCCCGCATCGCCGCCAACAAAACGAAGTGGGTGGATGAATTCAGCCACGCGCTGAGCCAATAACGAGGCTGGGCAAAGGCGTGATGACCGCAATAATCGCCCCGCTCGCCACTCTGGGAATCCTGTTGGTGGTGGGGTGCGCCATTGGCTCGTTGGTGCTGGCGGCCGGTCCCATTGCGTCCATGCCGGCTGCGTTATGGGCGGAGCTCGGCAAACCGGTCACGCAATCCATCCTCCGCTTCACTTTGTGGCAAGCGACCTTATCAACGTTGTTGAGCGTCGCCCTGGCGGTGCCGCTGGCGCGAGCGTTAGCCCGTCGCGGGCGTTTTTTTGGGCGCAGATTAATCATTCGCCTCAGCAGTATTTCGCTGGTTATCCCGACGATGGTCGCGGTGCTCGGCGTGGTCGCGGTGCATGGTCGCCACGGCTGGGCAAATCAACTGCTGGAGGCGCTGGGCTTTGCGCGCCGCGATTATTTATACGGCATCCATGGCATCCTGATTGCCCATGTTTTTTTCAACCTACCGCTTGCTACCCGCCTATTCCTCAACGGACTATTGACTATCCCGCAGCACAGCTGGCACCTCGCCGCGCTGTATGGCATGAAACCTTCGCACATTTTCCGGCGCATTGAATGGCCGCTATTACGCGGCTTGATTATGGGCGTCGCTGGCATGGTTTTTTTATTGTGCTTCACCTCTTTTGCCATCGTCCTGACCCTCGGCGGCGGGCCCAAATCCACCACCTTGGAAGTGGCCATTTATCAAGCGGTGCGTTTTGACTTTGATTTGTCGCGGGCGGTCGCGTTATCGCTGATTCAAATCGGCATCTGCTTAGCCCTGGCATTGGTATTTTTTTCCGCCGGCGCGCCACCTCCATTGCGCCCGGAAGATTATCCCGGCAGCAACACCTGCCGCCCCGACCGCGCCGCCAAATTACCGCGCATCATTGACATCACGGTCATCGCCGCAGCCGCGCTTTTTTTGCTCACGCCGCTAGCCGCGGTACTTGTCAAAACCTTAACGCCGGGCGGTTGGTCAATCTTAGGCGAGCCGGTGTTGCTGCGCGCGTTGCGCTGGTCTGTACTGATTGCCATGTGCGCCGGCGTGCTCTCTTGCTTGCTTGCGCTGGCGGTCTGTCAGTTAAGCATCGCGCTACGGCGTTCGCGGCACTTTTTGCTCGTGCGGTGTGCTGTGGTAGCGGAAATCATCGGCTTGCTGACGCTGCTCGTGCCGCCCATCGCCCTCGGCACCGGTCTGTTTTTATTCTTCCGCCAAGTGGTCGCGCACGGCGATGTGCTGTCGCTCGGACCGCTGATGGTGATTGTGCTAAACGCCTTGCTAACTTTGCCGTTCGGCGTTCGCATTCTAAGCCCAGCGTTGCAAGCACAACGTAGCAGATACGATTCGCTGTGCGCCAGCCTCGGCATTGAAGGATGGCATCAATGGCGGTATGTGCTATGGCCCACATTGCGCCGGCCGGCGACCTACGCCTTGGCAATAACCACCACTTTGGCGGCTGGCGACATGGGTGTCATCGCGTTGTTTGGTAGCGACGATCTCAGCACCTTACCGTTATTAATGTACCGCCTCATCGGCAGCTACCGGCTGGCGCAAGCGGCGGTGGTGGCGGTGGTATTGTGCGCGTTGTGTTTCACGCTGTTCTGCTTCATTGAATTCATCGGGCGAATCGGTCCAGCGGAAATTGGCGCGGCAACACGCCGACCGGCAATTAGCCCAAACGCGCATGATAACCACCATGCTTGAAGTGGAAAAATTACGTTTTACCTATCCGGTCGACTATTCGGCGGCGGTAGTGCGGGCTGATTTTACCATTGCCACCGGCTGCAGCGCCGCGTTGATGGGTGCCAGCGGCTCAGGCAAATCCACCCTATTGAACCTCATCGCTGGCTTCCTCATACCCGACCACGGCGATGTTAGTTTTGACGGCAACTCCCTGCGTGACATTAAACCCGCCGTGCGACCGCTTACTTATCTATTGCAATCTCACAATTTATTCCCGCATCTCACCGTCCGGCAAAACCTCGCCATCGGCTTGCATCCCGGCATGCGCTTATCAGCCGAGCAAAACCGTACCATAGACCGCGCGTTGGAATGGGTGTCGCTGAGCGCGATGGCGAAGCGCAAACCGCCTAGCCTATCCGGCGGGCAACAGCAGCGCGTGGCATTGGCGCGATGCTTGGCGCGCGACCGTCCGTTGTTATTATTAGACGAGCCGTTCAACGGGTTGGATGATGCTTTGCGCTTAGAGATGTTACAACTGATTCGTGCGTTACAAAAAAAACGGGCACTCACGATACTACTCGCCACTCATCGGCGCCGCGATGCGGAGGCGTTGCGCGCGAAAATTATTGTGATGTAATAATTATTTGTGCGACAAATTATTTAACTTGCGTGCCCATCCCTAAATTTCGGCGCAAACGCACACAGTCTTTTTTTCATCACGCGCGCGGCTTCGGGATGATTATCCACCAACAAAAATCGGCGGTCGTTGTTCGCGGCAGCCGCACCGAATGAGCCGCTGCCGGCAAAAAAATCAACGAGCAAATCGCCGCGATTGGAATGCACCTTAACGATTCGCTCCAACACCCCCAGTGGTTTTTGCGTGGCGTAGTTGGTTTTTTCTTTGCCGTTGGTGGCAACTATCGTATGCCACCAAACATCGGTCGGCGTTTTGCCACGCGCCGCTTTGACGGGCCCGACTAATTTTGGTGCCATATACGGAATGCGATCAATTTCAGCGTAGTTGAAAGTGTAGCATTTTGGATCTTTGACATACCAAAGAATCGAATCGTGTTTGGCGGACCATTTTTTCTTACTTCGCGCACCATAATCGTACGCCCAAATTATTTCATTCATAAAACACGCACGCCCAAACACTTTATCCAACGCAATTTTGCAGTAATGCGCTTCGCGATAATCTATGTGCAGAAAAAAACTGCCAGTGTCGGACAATATTCTGTACGCTTCCACCAAGCGTGGATGAAGAAATGCTTGAAAGTCGTCAAAGCAATCATCGTATCCGCTCGCGCTTAATTTGGTCGTGCGATAGCGTTTGCCTTGATAACCGATTCGGTCGCCATCACAATCGCGTGTGGTTTTAATTCGTTGCCGCTGTTGTCGCTTACCGGTATTGAACGGCGGGTCAATATAAATCAGTTGCGTAATTTCATCGTTGAGTGCGCGGATTATCGGCAAGTTATCGGACAAAATAATTTGATTGCCGATGGTTGTATCAATCGATAAATTACCGACTTCATCGCCCATGGTTTTTGTGCGGGTCGTTTTCATATGAATCGTTTTTATGTTTTTAGTGCGCATGGCGTCACGCAACTAATCCTCCGGCTCGCCGGCGTGTTGACCAAGCACATCATCCGCAAGCGACAACCACGGCTGCGCGCGGCTGGTCCAGATGTGATCAGTGGGCTGTAGTTGCGAGGTGTCGTCCAGGCTGCCGGCTTTGATGCTGATGGGGGCATTCGCATCACCGCCGCCGTGATAAATACGGCTACCGCAATCGCTACAAAATGCGCAACGTTTAATCTCGCCGCTGTCGGCGCGCGTTGTCCATATTTTCGGCGTGCCACGCAACCACTCCATCGCCGCAGGATCTATGCACAACGACATACCAAACGCGCTGGATGATTGCTTCTGGCAATCGCGGCAATGGCATACATACAACCGCAACGGCTCGGCGGTCAGGCGATAGCGAATGTTGCCACACTGGCAACCACCTTCGGGCAGCGATGCTAAAATCATGGTTTGCAGTGATAGTTTGCGGTCATTAACTTAACCGCGGCGCGTATCATCACGCGCGCAACGCATGGTTTTGCGGGTCGTACGGAGATTCCGCAACGACCGTCGCGTTATACATCGTGCCGAGAATTTCAATCTCCAATGGACTACCGATTTCCGCAAATGCACATTGCACCAATCCCAACGCCAGGGATTTTCCGATGCGATAACCGTAGCCGCCGGAGGTCGCTCTGCCCACCAGCTGACCGTCATGATAGATGGCTTCCGAGCCTTTGGCATCGGCATCGGAGGCCCCATGAACCTCCAAGGTAACAAAAGCATTTTCAAAACCGCGCGCACGCCAATCCATGAGCGCTTGCTTACCAGGAAAATCGCATTCTTTATCAAGGCGCACAAACCGATCCAAACCGGATTCAAGGGCGGCGTATTCAATGGACATCTCGCGCGGAATCAGGCGGTAGGATTTTTCTAAGCGCATGGAATCCATGGCGCGAATGCCGAACGGTTTCAAATCAAATTCGGCACCCGCTTCTATGAGGCGATCAAAAATATAGTTCTGCATTTCAATCGGGTGATGCAATTCAAAACCAAGTTCACCGACGAAGTTGACGCGCAACACATTCGCCTGGGCGGCACCTACATTGATAAATTTTCCGTTCAGCCACTTGAAGTTGTCATTGGATAAATCGCTATCGGTTAGTTTCTGCAGCACCGCGCGTGACTTCGGTCCGGCGAGTACTAACACGCCGTTTTTAGTGGTGATGTTTCCGATGCTAAACTTCGCATCGGCGGGTTTGTTTTTGCATAAATAATCCCAGTCGTGACGCTCCATGGAGCCGGCGGAGACTAAGTAATACTGGTTGTCGCCGGTTTTGTATACCGTGAACTCGGCGCGCACGCCGCCATTGAGTGATAACAGATGGCACAACCCAACGCGCCCGATGGTCTTGGGAATGCGGTTGCATAACAATGATTCCAACCAGTCCTCAGCACCTGCACCGGCGACACAAAATTTGGAAAACGCTGACATATCTAACAAGCCGACTTTGCTTTGCACATGCAAACATTCGGCACCGACAAAGGGAAAATAGTTGGCACGTCGAAACGAGTTTTTTTCGACCACGCGACCGTCGGCGAGCGGTGGCGAGGTGTTCTTATTGAGCAACACATCGCCGCTACCAATCTCGTCAGCCGGCAATTGATAAGTCGGCGACACAAACCAGTTTGGCCGCTCCCAACCGTACACGCGCCCGAAGACCGCGCCCAAGGCTTTCATGCGATCATAGCAAGGGGCGGTTTTCAGCGGGCTTGCGGCCGCCCGTTCTTCGTCGGGGAAGTGGTTGATAAATACATTGCGATAGGCTTCCTCGTTTTTCTCGCGCAGATAACCGCGCGCGGCATATGCCCCGAAACGGCGCGGATCGACACCCATCATATCCACGCTCGGCTCGCCACGCACCATCCACTCGGCCAATTGCCAACCAGCACCGCCGGCCGCGGTGATGCCGAAACTGTGACCCTCATTGAGCCAGAAATTGCGCAATCCCCAGGCGGGGCCGACGATGGGATTGCCATCCGGGGTGTAGGCGATGGCGCCGTTATAAATCTGCTTGATGCCAACCTCGCCGAACGCCGGGACGCGATGAATACAGGCTTCAATGTGCGGCTCAAGGCGGTCTAACTCTCCCTGAAATAATTCGTTTTCGCATTCCGCTGCCGGGCCGTCCAAATAACAGCAGGGCGCACCACGTTCGTAGATACCGAGTATCATGCCGCCGGCTTCTTCGCGTAGATAATAACCCGCATCGGAATCCCGCAGCACGCCTTGTTCCGGCAAACCACGCGCCTTGCGCGCTAGGATTTCTGGATGTGGCTCGGTTACGATGTATTGATGTTCCACCGGAATAACCGGAATATCCAAGCCCACCATGGCGCCGGTTTGGCGGGCGAAACTGCCAGTGCACGACACCACATGCTGGCAGGCGATGTCGCCTTTATCGGTTTCTACCAGCCAACCATCAGCGCGCGATTGGATGGCGGTAACGCACGTGTGCCGGTAAATTTCCGCGCCCAAATTGCGTGCGCCCTTGGCCAGTGCAGTGGTTAGGTCATTGGGTTGGATGTAGCCGTCTTGAGGATGCTGGATGGCGCCAATTAAGCCGTCGGTGTTGCACATGGGCCAGATTTCCTTAACTTGACTCGGGGAAAGAAAGTTGATGTCAACGCCGACTGTTTTGCCCACGCCGGCGTAGTAGCGATATTCGTCCATGCGATCTTCGGTGCACGCCAGCCGGATGTTGCTGACTTGGCTAAAACCAACCGACAGCCCAGTTTCTGACTGTAACGCTTGATAGAACGCCACCGAATATTGGTGTAGTTTGCCCACCGAGTAACTCATGTTGAACAGCGGGAGCAGCCCGGCAGCGTGCCAAGTGGAGCCGGAGGTTAGCTCTTTGCGCTCCACTAACACCACATCGTTCCAGCCTTTTTTTGCTAAATGATACAGCGCGCTGGCCCCCACCACGCCGCCGCCGATAACAACCACTTTGGCTTGAGATTTCATAATACTTGTCCTGCGATTGAATTGAATTGTACCGGTTGGTTGTTTGATCCATCCGGGATGTGACTAACATGTTCAGCGACGCGTAGACTGACGACGCACATACAAAGCGATCGAATTATAACGCACCGCCCACCCAGGTCGCTAAATTCATTCACGACGCCCGGCGATTTTTAACTTCGCGCAGCGTACATTAAAAATTAACCGCATAAATTTGCTCATTCGCTGTGGATAAATTGTATCATTGGATTTACACTGCCCGATAGTGGGAAAATCGCACGGCGACATGAGTATAAGCATGGCTATAAACATGTTCGTAAGTAGCGCATATGAGCGACGATTCACCGTTATGATGCAGTGATAATAATATAGTGAACGATGAGTGATGGACATGGATTGCCGAATCATCTGGCGACGCGGGTAGTTTGGTGAGCAGTTTGATAAGCCCGCGCACAAAACAGGAGTGATGCCAGCCCGGGCACTAATTTTTTTGTACGACAGCGTGAGTGGACTTCAAACATGCTTCAAATTTGGACCGATTGTATTGACCAATTACGGGGAGACATCCCAGTAGCCGATATTAATATCTGGCTGGCGCCGTTACAGCCGGTGCGCCGCGATAACACGTTAAAATTGCTGGCACCCAATCGCTATGTCCGCGATTATGTTAAAAAAAACCTGCTAATCCCGATTGAAACCACCTTTCGGCAGATGAACAATGGCATCGGCTTGGTGCAAATTGAAATTGGCGAACACGGCTCTAGCCCACAGCCGGCGGCAACCATTGATGCGCCGCCCAATAATACCGATCATAACGCTGGAAACAACACTGGCGTGGCATCGCCCTACGGTGGTGGTACCATGGATCCAAATCACACTTTTGAAAAACATGTAGAGGGCAACTCCAATCAACTGGCGCGGGCGGCTGCCTTACAAGTCGGTAAAAACTCGGGCCGTGCATACAACCCATTGTTTATTTATGGTGGGGTCGGACTCGGCAAAACGCACTTAATGCAAGCCGCCGGACACCTGATGCAACAAACCGACCCGAGTGCTAATGTCCTATACTTACGCTCGGAGATATTCGTCAATCACATGGTGTCCGCGCTGAAAAATGGCGCGATGCACAATTTCAAACGCTTCTACCGCTCGCGCAGTGCGCTGTTAATTGACGATATTCAGTTTCTCGCCAAGAAAACCCAATCTCAAGAAGAATTTTTTCACACCTTCAGCGCGCTCCTGGAAGGACAACGGCAAATTATCATCGCCAGCGACCGCATTCCCAACGCCATCACTAACGTTGACCCACGGCTAATTTCTCGCTTTGACAGCGGCCTCACGGTGGGCATAGATCCGCCAGAATTGGAAACGCGCGTTGCCATTCTGGAAAAAAAAGCGTTGGAACAGGGCGTTGAATTGCCTAATGAGGTTGCATTTTTTGTCGCCAATGCGGTGCGCTCAAACGTCCGCGAGTTAGGCGGGGCATTGCATCGTATCCTCGCTAACGCACATTTTACCGGTCGGCGCATTGATACGGATCTTGCGCGCGAAGCATTACGCGATCTATTAGCACATCAAGATCGACAACTCAGCGTGGATAACATCCAGCAAACCGCGGCCGAATATTACAATCTGCGCGTCGCCGATTTGCTCTCCAAAAAACGCTCGCGACATATCGCCCGCCCTCGCCAATTGGCGATGTATCTCACCAAAGAATATACCAGCCTCAGCCTGCCGCAAATTGGCGATCGTTTTGGCGGGCGCGACCACACTACGGTGCTGCATGCTTGCCGCAAAATCACCGAATTATTGCAAACAGACACCAAAATAAAAGATGACTGCCGGAATTTACAGCGTTTATTTGGTGTATAAGTTGTCAGTTACCTGTGGACAAACCACCCTTAATTGTGGGTATTATTACGCAAGTTAAAACCATCCACAAATCATCCTATCGTTTTACATCGCCTATCCATGTGTTATGCACCGCTCATCACGATATAACTCATTGATAAAAAATGTTTAATTTGAGTTATTCACATGTCCACAGGACGTAACTACTACTACTACTATATTTAAATTATGAAACTAACAATAGATAGATCCAAACTTCTCCCGACACTAAATCTGGTTAGCAGTGTGGTGGAGAAACGTCAAACCTTGCCGATTTTGTCTAATTTATTTTTTGAGATGAGTAAAGGAAATTTGCGGATACTCGGAACGGATTTGGAAGTGCAAGTGTCCGAGCCTATTGCCGATGTTACAGGTGATGATGGAACCTTTACGGTTTCAATGCAAAAAATCCTTGATATTGCGCGCATGTTACCAGAAAATGCAGCGATCACCTTCAAACAGGATAAAAACAAGGTGGTCGTAACGTCTGGGCGAAGTCGCTATACGTTGAATACTTTGCCGGCCGGGGATTTTCCCGGAATAGAGACTGGTAACTGGGAAGAACGATTCAAAATTAATCAGTTGCTGTTGAAAAGTCTACTGGGGAAAACCGCGTTTGCAATGGCGGTGAGTGATGTGCGTTATTATCTTAATGGGGTGTTGCTTGAGTTATCCGGAAAACGGCTTCGCGCAATTGCCACTGATGGGCATCGCCTTGCCCAATCTGATGTGGATATTGATTTAAATTTGAAGGAAACCAGGGAGTTGATTGTGCCGCGTAAAGCGGTGGCTGAGATAAATCGGTTTATTGATGGCGATGAAGAAACTGAAATAACCGTTGAAATGAGCCCCAATCATCTTAAATTAAGTAAAAAAGAGACCGTGTTGATTACTAACTTGATTGATGGAAAATTTCCTGAATTCAAAGGGGTATTGGAGAATAAACTGGACATCGTGATTAGCGTTAACCGAATGGAGTTTATTGATACCTTAAATCGAGCAGCGGTACTAACTTCATCAAGTGAACGATTCCGTGGGGTTAAACTGCATCTTGAGGGTGAAGTGTTGCGGGTGACCGCTAATAATTTGGAGCAGGAAGAGGCGGTGGAAGAAATGGCGGTGGAGTATAGCGGCGAGCCGGTCGAAAGTGGCTATAACGTGGGATACCTCGTAGAAGCTGCACGTGCAAGCCAAAACGACATTGTTGAACTACATCTACAAGGAAACGATGGGATTTGCGTCATCAAGGAGCCTGGCGACGAGCGCACTACCTGGTTGATTATGCCTATGCGGATTTAGGGCAGTCCGTAGCCGGGCTTTTTGCGCCGGCGTTTTTCTACTGGTGTTTTACGAGAAACATTGCTAAAAGTGTTGGTACACGGTCTCTGGAATGAATTTCTAGAGACCTAAATAGGATGGGTGAATTAAAGATTATTAACCCAACAGTAATTCTTCTCCGTCGCTGTGGTTAAATGTTTCACGGGAAACATTAACTAGCATATCGAGTTATGGTTCGGCTGTTATCGGTACCAACTTAAAGTCGTACGTTGATGTTTTTCCTGTTACAAAGAAACCCCTTTCCACCACGCGGGTATCTTCGCAAACACATATTTCAACCCAAACATAATTGGGTTGAACTGTTGCTTAATGTTTCACGGGAAACATTAAGCAACACATCGGGCTATGATTCCGGTTACCGTCGGTACCAAATTAAAGCCATGCGTTGATGTTCCACTCACCGAAAAGCACATTCTCTCCACCGCTTCGGTATCCCCATAAATACGAATTTAACGAATACATAACAGAGACTGATTCCCTATTAAATGTTCCCCGTGAAACATTAAGCAACACATCGAATTATGATTCCGATTGCTGTTGGTACCAATCTAAAGTTGCGCATGGATGTTTCATCCACCGAAAAGTAAATCTGTGCCACCGCTTCACTATCCCGCTAATACGAATTTAATTAATAAATAACAAACCCCCCATCAAATGTTTCCCGTGAAACATCGCACAATAACAGCAGGTGTGTGAATGAATGATTGGCTGATAAGCAACGGCGGATATAGCATTTTAGATGCTGATCTAACCATCGCCACGAAAGTTATGAGTAAGTCACAAAAGCCCGTGAACTGCCTTGGTTACCGTCCTAAAAAAGCCGCGGTTCACCATCCGTCAAGGTGGTCGTCAAAACGTTACCAAAAATAATATAACTCATTGATTTTCAAGGAAATAAATCATGCGGCGGCATGGTGTTTTAATGCCGATTTGTGGTAAAATTTAGCACTTCCAAATTACTCTATCTACGCATGGCAGACGATTACGATTCCAGCAGCATTAAAGTCCTCAAAGGACTGGACGCAGTGCGCAAACGACCGGGAATGTATATCGGTGACACTGACGACGGCACCGGCTTGCACCACATGGTTTTTGAGGTGGTGGACAACGCCATTGATGAAGCGTTGGCTGGGCACTGCAACCATATCAAAATCACGATTGGTGCCGATGAATCCATCGTGGTAGAGGATGATGGGCGGGGCATTCCCACTGGAATTCTGGAAGAAGAGGGGGGAATCAGCGCAGCCGAGGTCATCATGACCGTGCTTCACGCCGGCGGCAAATTTGATCAGGATTCTTACAAAGTATCCGGCGGATTGCATGGCGTCGGCGTTTCCGTGGTTAACGCCTTATCCGAACGCTTGGAACTGGAAATCCGCCGCAATGGCAAAATTCATCGTCAAAAATACCTCCACGGTGAACCGACCGCACCGCTGGTGGTGGCGGGCGATACCGATCAAACCGGCACCACTATCACCTTCAAAGCCGACCACAAAACCTTCAGCACGGTGCAATTTCATTACGACATCCTCGCCAAACGCCTGCGCGAGTTGTCTTTTCTCAATTCCGGTATCCGCATTGAGTTATTTGACGCACGCACCGATAAAGGGGATGTGTTTGAATACGATGGAGGTATCGTTGCGTTCGTTAGTTATCTCAACCAGAAAAAAACCGCGTTGCATCCCACCGTGTTTAGCATGAATGGCGAAAAAGATGATGTCCAAGTGGAGTTAGCCATGCAGTGGAACGACTCTTATCAGGAAAACACATTTTGCTATACCAATAACATCCCCCAAATGGATGGTGGCTCTCACTTAGCGGGGTTGCGCGGTGCCATGACCAGAACCCTCAACGGCTACATCAACGATATCGGCCTGGCAAAAAAGGCAAAGGTTGGCCTCAGTGGAGATGACTGCCGTGAAGGGCTGACCGCGGTGTTGTCCATCAAACTGGCTGACCCAAAGTTTTCTTCGCAGACTAAAGACAAATTAGTGTCGTCGGAAGTAAAGGGCGCGGTGGAATCCCAAGTGGCGGAAGGGTTGGGGAATTTTTTGATGGAGAACCCGGCCGAAGCCAAAGTTATCGCCCAGCGAATCGTCGAATCCGCCCGCGCTCGCGAAGCGGCGCGTAAGGCGCGCGACATGACGCGACGCAAGAATGCGCTTGACCTCGGTGGATTGCCCGGCAAATTGGCGGATTGCCAAGAAAAAGACCCGGCGTTGTGTGAAGTTTATCTGGTGGAGGGTGATTCCGCTGGCGGCAGTGCTAAGCAAGCGCGCGACCGGCGTTTTCAAGCGGTGCTACCGTTGAAGGGCAAAATCCTCAATGTGGAAAAAGCCCGTTTTGATAAAATGCTAACTTCCGAAGAAGTAACCACTTTAATCACCGCCCTCGGCACTGGCATCGGTAAGGATGATTTTGATGCCGGCAAATTGCGCTATCACCGCATCATTTTGATGACCGATGCCGATGTGGATGGCTCCCATATCCGAACCCTGTTGCTGACTTTCTTTTTCCGCCAGATGCCGGAGTTGCTGGAAAGGGGGCATGTGTATATCGCCCAGCCGCCGCTGTATAAAATGACGGCGCACAAAAAAGAAACCTACATCAAAGATGATACCGAGATGGCTGGTTATTTGCTGACGCGCGCCGGCGAGAAAGCGCAGATTAAATTGCATAATGGCAACATTCTGCAGGATACCGAACTCAAATCGACCATAGCGGAATTTCACGCCATCCAAGCCACCATCGCGCGCCTCGCCCGACGCTACAATCCGGCGGTGTTGAATGCGTTGTTATCGGTCAAGCCGGTGGTTGTTGAAGAGTTGGAATCTGCCGAGGCAACGGCTGAGTCGCCAGTCGAATCACCAGCCGGGTCATTAGCGCGAATCGCCGAGCAACTCCAGCAAACCCTCAATCGCGAAGCCTCGGATGTTGAGCGTTATTCGGTCGCCGCTAGCGCGCGCACCTTAACCGTTACGCGCCGTCAGTATGGGCTGGATGAAGATTTTCAGTTGGGCGAAGGTTTTTTCAAAAGCCCGGAATATCGCAGTTTAATCGCATGGTCGGTGCGCTTGCGTGAAATGGAGGACGGCGCGTTGACGGTCATCTGGGGCGAGGTTGAAACCACTTGCGCACGCTTTGCCGAAGCGGTGGAATGGATTACCACGCGGGTTAAGAAAGGCATCAGCCTCCAACGCTACAAAGGGTTGGGCGAAATGAATCCGGAGCAATTGTGGGAGACCACCATGGACCCCGAAGTTCGGCGATTGCTTAAGGTGACCATTGAAGATGCCGTCGGCACTGACCAAGCATTTACCACTTTGATGGGCGATCAAGTGGAGCCGCGTCGAGAATTCATCGAAAAAAATGCCTTCGCGGTTGTCAATCTGGATGTTTGATTCGGCGGTTTGGTTCAGTTGCCCGGTTGCCAATTATTGGGTGTTGGCATACCAAGGCGATTAGTAAAACCCCGCGCGCGGTTTGGTGAAAACTCGTTCTAACATCGGGATGAAATGCGCCAGCGGGGAGGATTGATAGGCGGGGTCAAAGCAGTTTTGATCGTAGTTCGCGCAAAAATCAACGCACGCCTGATACCAGCGATGCGCCCGGTATTGGTCGCGGGCGTTTCGGTCGCCACCATAATGATGCGCGTAGTAATACAGCTGAAACAACCCATGGTGTTTGACCATCCAGTAGGTTCGTGCGCTAACATATGGTCGCAGAATGGCCGCCGCCATCTCACTGTGGCAAAGCGGCGCCAAAGTATCGCCGATGTCGTGTAGCAACGCCGCCGCCACGATTTCATCGGACTCGCCAGCCGCCTCGGCGCGGGTTGCCGCTTGTAGCGAATGCTCCAGCCGCGAGACTTGGTAGCCACCAAAGGACGCATCCAATTTTTCCAACGCCACCACCAACCGCGCCGGCAAATCGCGAACATAATCCTGCTCAAGGTGATGAAGAAGCGCGTAGTCTTCGGCCGTGCCGTTAGCCATTTCGGTGAAAGCAACGGTGGAAGTGGTCTCGCTCATGGATTGCTCCGCGTGGTTTGTGGTTGGTTGAATCGGTACTGGTTTATCCAACGACACAGAAAATGAAGAATGACAAAATTAGTGATCATCATCATCGTTATAAAAAAATTGCTGTGAAAAAGTAGTTAAGAAAAACAGTGATAGAAAAATAATTACATAAAGTAGTTATAAAAAAAGTAATCATAAAAAATAGTCACAACAAAACCATTACAACAGCGTCAGCACATTTTCTGGCGGCCGCCCGATAACTGCTTTGCCAGCGTGCACGACGATGGGGCGCTCCAATAATTGCGGATGAGTCGCTATCATGTTAATCAACGCATCTTCCGATAGCGTCTGGTCGGCGAGGCCGAGTTCACGATATAAATTTTCATTGGTGCGAATAATCGTCCGCACCGAGCCGCCAAGCAATACGGTGATATTTTTCAAGGTCTCCGCATCCGGTGGGGTTTCTAAGTAGTTGATAATTTCTGGCGCAACCCCGTTTTCAGTCAGCAACGCAAGCGTCGCCCGAGATTTGGAACAGCGCGGATTATGATAGAGGGTGGTCATGAGTTTGATTCAATGGCAATTTAAATTGCATGCGGCAACCCCTCCAGCACCGTATCACACCGCCAGCACACTTCAAAAGTTGTGGGGTTGTTTTCCCCGCAGGTGGTGCATGGTTTATCGGTTGTCGGTGGCGGGCTGTTTTCAAAGCGTTGAATTTCACGCGCGGCTTTTTCCGTATCTCGGTCGCGTTTGACCCACACTTCCGGATAGGTGACCGGTAAATCGCCGAGGCCGCCGGCTGCGTTTTGGTTAAACAATAAGCACGGCACGCCGGCATTCGTTAAAAGATCAATCACCAGTTGACCGTCAATAAGGGAGTCGGCGGTATAGACGCGCTTCATGGCGGTTGTCGTGGAGTGTTTTTAGGAAGCGCGTTACGCGGCGGTCATGCTCATGTATATGTTCATGCTTGGGCTTGGGCTGTTTCCGATGCTTTCGGCCAGGCGACGATGACCGCTTGCACCAGCGTGGCAAGTGGGATGGCGAAAAATATACCCCAGACCCCCCATAGCCCACCGAAGAACAACACCGCGACGATGATGGCGACCGGGTGAATGTTGACCACTTCGGAAAATAATAGCGGCACTAATAGATTGCCGTCCAGTGCTTGTATCACCAAATAAGCGATGACCACCCAGGCAAAATCGCCCCCCCAACCCCATTGAAACCACGCAATTAGCACCACCGGTATGGTTACTACTGCCGCGCCCACATATGGAACCAGCACCGAAATCCCCACTAACGCCGCCAGCAACATGGAAAATTGCAAACCAAAATACGCGAAGCATAGATAAGTGGTGAACCACACAATTAAGATTTCCCAGAACTTGCCGCGGATATAGTTGCCGATTTGCAAATCCACATCGCCCCACACGCGCAGCGTTAACTGGCTGTCGCTCGGTAATAATTCAACAAACCAATTGTGAATTCGTTCTTTGTCTTTGAGAAAAAAGAAAATCAGAATCGGTAGTAGGATTAAATAAATCAGCACCGTGATAACGCTGGCGGCGCTGGACAACGAAGAAGCGAGCGCGCTCTGACCAATCTCGGTGAGTTGGGCGCGCATGGCGTTGATGATTTCTTGCACTTGCTCCACCGAAAATAGGTCCGGATATTTTTCCGGTAGCGTCATCAACGCTGCTTGACCACGGGCGAGTATGAACGGAATCTGTTGCCCCATCTCGGTGAGTTGATTATACAAAATCGGAAGCAAGCCGAATACCACGAGCATCACGAATAGCATGAAAGTGAGGAACACTAACCACACCGCTATGCCACGCGGAATTCTGGCGCGGGTTAGTTTGCGGGTTAGTCCTTCCAATAGATAGGCGATGACGATGCCGGCAAGCACTGGTGCTAACATATCGCCAGCATATCCGATGATCGCAAACGAGCTAATCAGGACAATCGAAAGATAGACCACCTCAGGGTTGGCGATTTGCCGTTTGAACCAGTGGGCGATTTGTTCCATAGAAGATTTTATAGCAGATTTGGCGATGTGCGGCAATCCGAGGATGCGCTCTTTGCGGTATCTTCGGCGGCATCCTCGGTAGCGGGCGTGATGATCTCAAAGTCGTGGGTGATTGCCACCGTGGAGACAAGCATGCGCGTCACCGAGCAATATTTTTCCATGGACAAGGCGACCGCACGCGCTACTTTCTTGAGATTAAGATTTTCTCCGCTGAAAATATAATGCACATGAATTCGCGTGAAAACGGCCGGGATGGAATCGGCACGCGTCGCTTGAATATCAATTTCACAAGTGCGCACACGCTGGCGGCTTTTTTTCAAAATCAATAGCACATCTATACCGCTGCAACCGCCGAGCCCCATCAACACGATCTCCATTGGTCGCGCGCCAGCCGCATCACCACTAACCGCCCCACCCACCACCGGCGCACCGCTCATGACCACGCGTTGGTCGCTGTCGGCGATTGCCGAGAAACTCATCGTGTCAAAATGTTTTAGTCGGACTCTCATTTCTACATGCTCATTTTGATAGGATCATTTTCAATATGTTCATTATGAAAGAAAAAGAATGGCTGATGAAGCGCACACGGCATTCATAAATCAAACAAAGTTTGTAGCTCCTTGCCCGGATTAGCAGCGCGCATGAGTGCCGTGCCAGTCAAGAAGGCGTTGACATTATGCTGTCGCATTTGTGCAACCTCCGCGCGTTGGCTGAGCCCACTTTCGGTAACGACGATGCGGTTGGGCGGAATGGATGTGCACAAGTTTAAGGTGGTATCCAGATGCGTCTCGAAGGTGTGCAAGTTGCGATTGTTGATGCCAATCAAGCGGCATGGCAATTGCAATGCGCGCACCAATTCGTTTTTATCATGTACCTCAACCAACACATCCAACCCTAAGGCATGCGCCAATTCCGCTAACTCGTGCAACGATGGATCGCCGAGTGCGGCGACGATTAGCAACACGGCATCGGCACCGAGTTGGCGTGCTTCAAAGATTTGGTACGGGTCTATGACGAAGTCCTTGCGCAGAATTGGCAACGCGCATGCTTCGCGCGCTTCTGCGAGATAGCGGTCGTGTCCTTGAAACCAAGTTTCATCGGTCAGCACCGATAAGCAAACCGCGCCGTGTTCGGCAAAATCGCGGGCGAGGTCGGCGGGTGCGAAGTCGGTGCGGATAACGCCTTCGCTTGGCGAAGCTTTTTTGATTTCGGCGATGACCGCTACCCGCCCATCATCGATGCTGTTTTCAATCGCGTTGATAAAACCGCGCGGTGGCGATAGTTGTTCAACCGCGGCGCGCAGACGGCTAAGCGGTCGGTCGACGGCACGGCGTGCAACTTCGTCCGCTTTGGTGGCGAGAATTTTGCGCAAGATGTCGGGGCGGGCGTTCGCCATCATGGCAATTTTCGCGCGTCGAGAAACTGCTTACCGAGAAAATTACTCAGCAACTCATGACCGTTCTCGGTCATGATTGATTCGGGATGGAACTGTACACCTTCCACCGCCAGCTCCAAATGACGAATCGCCATGATTTCATCGTCATCGGTGCGTGCGGTAATCTCAAAACAATCCGGCAAGGAAGCCGATTCTAACGCCAGAGAATGATAGCGGGTCGCTTGAAATGGTGATGGCAATCCGCGGAAACTCCCGCTGCCGTTGTGGTGAATCATGGAAGTTTTGCCGTGCATAAGTTGGCGTGCATGTATTACCCGCCCACCGAATGCTTGACCGATGCACTGATGACCTAAGCAAACCCCCATCACCGGTATCTGCCCGGCGAGGTTTTGCACCGCTTGCATAGACACGCCCGCTTGGTTGGGCGCGCATGGACCCGGCGAGATCACTAGATAATCCGGTGCCAGTTTTTTTATGTCGGCAACGCTTTTTTCATCATTGCGAATTACCACCACCGACTGGCCGAGCTCGCCGAAATATTGCACTAAGTTATAGGTGAAAGAATCGTAGTTGTCGATGATCGCCAGCACGGTTATTTTTCCCCAGTGGTTGATGGCGGAGATGCTTTGGTTTTAACATTCTCCTCCATGCACTCGTCCATGGGCATATCCAAACCAGCCCGTGCCATCGCCACCGCTTTTAACACCGCCCGACCTTTATTCATAGTCTCCGCCCATTCATTTGCTGGTGTGGAATCGGCGACGATGCCGCCGCCGGCTTGGATATACACGCAGCGATCGTGAATTAGCGCGGTGCGAATGGCGATGGCGGTGTCCATATTGCCGTTCCAACCGAGATAACCGATTGCCCCGGAATAAATACCGCGCTTGTCCGGCTCCAATTCTTCAATGATTTCCATGGCGCGCACTTTGGGCGCACCGGCTAGCGTGCCGGCTGGGAAGGTGGCTTTGAGTACATCAATCGCGTCCAACCCTTCCGCCAATTGCCCGCGCACATTGGAGACGATGTGCATCACATGGGAATATTTTTCAATGGTCATCTGGTCGGTGACTTTCACGCTACCGATGCGCGCTACCCGCCCGACATCGTTGCGCCCGAGGTCAATGAGCATTAAGTGTTCGGCAAGCTCTTTGGGGTCGGCGAGCAATTCCGCCGCTAACGCTTTGTCTTGCGCAGCGTTTTCCCCGCGTCGGCGAGTGCCGGCAATTGGTCGCACGGTGATTTCACCTTCTTCCAATCGCACCAGAATTTCCGGAGAAGCGCCGGCGATGTGATAGTCGCCGAGGTTAAGGTAATACATATAGGGCGATGGGTTTAAGGTGCGAAGGGCGCGATATAAATCCAGCGGCGCGGCATCAAAGGGCAGCGACATGCGCTGGGAAATAACCACTTGAAAGACATCGCCCGCGTAAATATATTCGCGGCATTTCGCTACCGCCGCTTCAAATTGCGCGCGTGGGAATGAGGAAGTTAATAATTCTTCGTCAATCGGCTCATTCGCCGAGTCGCTTGCCGAGTCACGCGATGAGTCATGCGCCGAGTCATTCGCATGTCGCGTCGGTAAAGCACAGGCAAGGTTATCCAGCAATTCTGTTAACCTTGCGCGTCCGCACACCCAGGCATCGGGTGCTTGCGGGTCGGCGTGGACGATTACAAACAGCCGCCCGGATAAATTATCAAACACCACCACTTCATCGGACACCAGCAGCACGATGTCCGGCGCATTGATCGGGTCGGGCGTCGCGTTGGCACCCAGATGCGGCTCAATATAACGCACCGTGTCATAGCCGAAAAACCCCACCAGCCCACCGCTGAAACGCGGCATGCCGGGGATTTCCGCAACGCGGTGCGCGGCGTGAAATTGGCGAATCTCATCCAGCGGGTCGGCGCACTCGGTTTCCCGAATCACTTTATCGCCGCCTTCATTCGGTGGATTGGCATGCAGCACGCGTAAACAATTGCCGCGCACTTCCAAGCGCATGCGGCACGCCAGCCCGATGATGGAATAACGCCCCCACTTCTCGCCGCCCTGCACTGATTCCAGCAAATAACTATACGGCTGGGCGGCGAGTTTTAGATAAGTGCTGAGCGGCGTCTCCAAATCCGCCAACACTTCGCGCACTAGCGGAATGCGGTTATAGCCGCGTTGCGCGTATTGATTGAATTCGGTTTGGGTGAGCATGGGACATTATTATGGATGGGGCATCATGGACTAAGCAACGGGATGGGGTGGGCGATGGGACAAGGTGCGCAAACATGGCGCACCGCAGAGACACAATTAATGCCAGCTTTGGCAAACCGCCCATGGGAATGGAATGCGGAATGTCGTGATGAAATGTTTCATGCGCATAACTATATCATAGCCGTATCACGGTGATGGGCGCGGTCGTTTTATGCGATGCCGCGCAGAATGCTCTTGAACAAACTCGCCCAAGTCAGCCAGCCCATGTTAGCGGTGACGCGGTTTAGTGGCGGCAGATTAGGAATGCCGGTCAAAGCTTCGCGCAATGCCGAATTAGGTTTGCCAGCCGGGGTATTTTTGTAATCGGAAAAAGTTTTTGCGCTGGTCCATTTTCCATTGAAACCGCTGCTGCTGCACTTGCCGTTTTTGTCTGGTTTTTTCATCGCGTTGATTTTATCCAGCGGTGCGATGTCTAGAAAAATAAAAAAGAACTCACGCCTATTATTTCCATGCGCATCCAGCGTATCCAAACCAACCCGCAACTTGCGCGCAATTTGATCACGCTTAGTATCGGTCGCCGCACTCATCGGGCTATACAATTTCGCCTCCACAAAAACCAATGCCCCGGGCAATTCAATACTCGCATCCAACTCGGTAGATTCGCCGGTCGTGTGGCTCGTGTATTCTTTGCCGATATAAATTTTCAAGTCGTCTTCTTGCAACGCAGTGTTTTGAAAAATCGGTTTATGTTCGCCCGAAAATGCATCCTCAAACATCTCATCCAACACCATCAATTTTTTCGCAAACGGCAAACTTTTCAACATCTCAAAACACGACCAAGTCAGCGCATCTTCACTATTCGGATTACACTTATGATTCTGCTTATGCCGCACCCCCTCCAATTCCTGATTCAAAAAATCATCCAACGCCTGCTCACGCCCAGGCAAGATAAGATGATTACGATGGTAATCTTTATAAGTAAATCGCATGGTTGTTTTATCCTTTTTGTTTTCTGTAGATTTGTGCGCCGTTGTGTTCAAACACGGCGAGGGTGTTTGTTAATTTATTTGTTTTACAAAAGTTTTCTACTTTTTGCCAAGTAAGGTAATGAAAATCTGATATGTCCCAGCCATGGATAGCCGGCAAGGTTAAGTTTCCTTTAAAAAATTCATTAAGGCGCGCGTCGTTATCGGGAAGTAGCATTAAATAAAATGCTTTTTTGTGTTTCTTTATGGCGGTAGTAATTTTTCGGACGACACAATTTTTACCAATTTTTCGGTTTTGATTGGTTGACCATTTTGGAAAATCTATGCCGGCTTCAAGCTCTAAAATGTCGTGTTTCATAAACTTTTGCTTATGATAAAGTTGGGTAAAAATGTTTGAGGAACTGACCTTCTTTTCTATATCCAAACTATTTTCATCCAAACGCTTTTTGAATTTATTAAACTCTTTATCAAGCGACCAATCTTTCGTTTGCGCCAACACTTTCGCCTCAACAAAAATCGCACACTCTTCCGCACCGGACTTACCCAAGATAACGGCGTCCGGATCACCAAAATCCGACAGCGAGTGCTCCATAAGGATTGAGCAATCGGTTATATTCGCAAGCCCCGCTTTGGCAAGTAGTTCTCGCAACAAATCATCGCCACCAGCATGATAATAAATTTCATACAACAACGCATTCAAAATTCCGCGTTCGGAATAACCGAGTAGTTTCATTTAACGCCCGCCAACTCTTTGCGCATTGATCGAATCACACCGTCATACCGATTCGCATCTTTATCATCCCGCGCTCCAAAAATCGCGCTGCCGGCGACGAAGGTATCTGCGCCTGCATGGGCAATCGCGGCGATGTTATCAACGGTGACGCCGCCGTCTACTTCCAAGCGAATAGCTCGCCCGCTTTGGTTAATTATTTTGCGCGCCTCGGTCAATTTGCGAAGGGTGGCGGGGATGAATTTTTGTCCGCCGAAACCGGGGTTTACCGACATCAATAACACCATATCCACCAAGTCAATTACATGGTGTAATACCTCCAACGGCGTCGCCGGATTAAACACCAATCCGGCTTTACAACCGCGCTCGCGAATCAACCGCAACGAGCGATCAATATGCTCGGAGGCTTCCGGATGAAAGGAAATATAATGCGCGCCAGCGTCAGCGAAATCCGGAATGATGCGATCCACTGGTTTTACCATCAAATGCACATCAATCGGCGCGGTGATGCCGTGCTTCTGCAGGGCAGCACAAACCAACGGACCCACGGTCAAGTTCGGCACATAATGATTATCCATCACATCAAAATGCACCATATCAGCACCCGCCGCCAACACTTGCTCCACTTCCTCGCCCAAACGCGCAAGGTCAGCGGATAGGATAGAGGCGGCGATTAGATATTCAGTCACAACAAATCCACACTCAGTTATAGGACGCTTAAGCCTACCCGATTTGCCTGCACATGTCAGCGGGGTTTGCGAGGGTTTTTTGGTTGGAAGGGTCTTGCTGTTATGACATTTGAGGAATGTTTGCCATGTGGATTGACGGTTGCTTTCGATAATGACGAACAAGTGATAACCAAACACTATATAGAACTTGCTAACACAGTAAAAAATAAAAATGCAGCAGGGCTTGGATCTTTGGCTTGCGTTTTATTTTGAAAGCGCAAAATGTAACAAATTGAGAATTCACCTTGGTGGAAAAGGGAGGGGAAATGGCGGATGGCAAAGTTACTATAAATATTGCGATTTGCCTTAGGTCAGCAGGTGCGAATATTATAACCGTGAATCGGCTATTTAAATATGAAGATGTTCAAGATGTACCCAATGAATACGCAAAATCGCATGTCGCTTATTCTGACATTTTAATAGACAGGTTTTCCGATCCTAAAGCAAAGTCACCGGAAGTTAGTTGTGTTGTCGAGAATGAAATACTCTCATTTAAGAAATTTTTTAAGATACTTGTTGATCTTTATGTAATTAATAACCAAAATTTGTTAGAAAAGCAAGAACATTGAAAACACAACATGAGTTAAAAGGATTTGTTTCGGAAAGATCATATCGGAAAGGTGATAATAGAATGGAAATGAAACAGAAACTTGCACATATAATTCTGCAAGGGTCTGGGGCTATTCTATAGATCATTCAAAATCAAGAAAATTCTGAAAATATCAGAGCTTGGGCTAGCAGAATACAGAAAGGCAATATGGGGGTTTTTTTATAATAGATTTAGCAAATATTTAAAGATTGGAACGCTCTTTGAACTTAACGATGAAGGCAAGCAATAAATAGTAAGTGAAACAAGTATTATGTAAAACGAGATGATTGATGAAATCACCCGCAGAGATGCGCGTGGTTTTTTTGGCAGTGCCAGTATTCCATAAGACATGCCCATACAGCCACATACCGGATTTAATCCGGTATCCAGTGTGGTTAAGCAGCCGCGATATTCCTTGAGCGGGGTGCGGGTACGGATGCGTGGCTATTGTCCAGTATCGGTCACTGTGAAATTGTGCTCGCCCACATAATTCCAAAATTGATAACGCAAACGATAGTGGTTGTCGGCGGTATAACGTTTGGCGTCTAGCAAAATTTCATATCGTTGTCGCTGTTGTTTGC
>WASV01065804.1_pt1 | contig 24618 bp, 17 predicted proteins | sample 5698531 | NCBI WGS metagenome assembly WASV01 (sample SAMN11175559, study PRJNA528189) | sponge metagenome | isolation source: marine sponge | host: Myxilla | place: Antarctica: Western Antarctic Peninsula, King George Island | collected 2013-01 | reverse complement strand
CGCGCGGCATGGTCATCGCATACAGCGCGAATAGCGCAATCAGGACGATGCTGGCGTGGATAGAATGCTCGCGCCAGTTTATTCGCAACTGCGGCTGCGGCGATGGATTGGTGGGCGTCGTCGGTCGCCGGGAAACGCTCGGTTTTGCCGATGCCTTACCGCCGAGCGGGGCGCTGCGTTGGCGTGTGCGTTTTCCTTTTCTCATGGGAATGTTCTCATGGGCATGTACATATATATATCATGTACATGTCATGCGCACGGTTAATTCGGGTTGGGGAATTATTGAGTAGTTGGCGTGTCGTACGCTGGCAAACCATAATCTTGCGGTGCGAATTCTGCAATGGAATGGAGGATTAAATCAGCCCCTGGGTATCTGGATGCATCCATGTTTGGGTCGGGTATGGCGATTACGCGCATGTTGGCTTTGATGCCAGCTTCCAATCCCGATGGGGAATCTTCAAATATTAAGGTGTTCTCTGCTTTCGCACCCAATCGCTCGGCGGCGATGATAAAAATATCCGGTGCCGGTTTGCCGTGGGTAATCGCCGGATCATCACCGCTCACCACCGTATTAAATAAATCAAACCATCGATGCCGGGTAGTTTTGATAGCAAACGATTCGCGGCTTGAACTGGTTGCGACGGCGATGGGAATATGATGTGCGTGCAAGTGGCGCACCAATTTTTCTGCACCGGGCATGGCATCGCAAACGGCAAAACCTGCGCGTAATAAATCGTCGCGCTCGGTTAAATATTGTTCCGCGCTAATCGGTAAATCCAATGCTTGCACCAGATAGCGCGCGGAATCTATCGCCGGCCGGCCGATCATATTGCCCTTGAGTTGCCAACCGTATTCCTTGCCGAAGCGCGCGACAATTTTGCGGGTGACTTCGGTATAAATACTTTCGGTGGCGAGTAACACCCCGTCCATGTCAAACAAAACATGGGTTATGTCATGATTTATATCATGGGTCATATCATGGTTCATATCATGGGTCGTGGGGGAGCGGTTTTGGGTGTTTGGTGATGCCATTTCAACTTCGGTCATGATCTTATTTTATCACCCAACGGATTATATAACGGCTGCGTAATTAACTTAGCCGGATGTAATGCCCCCAACATTTCTATTTCAAATTCTTGTCCGTGGATTGCCAATTCGGTTGGCACATAGCCGAGGGCAACGCTTTTTTCGCAGTAGTGCGCATATCCGCCGGAGGTTACAAAACCGACGCATGCGCCGTTATGAAAAATCGCTTCGTCGCGGGATACATCAATGTCGTCGGTATCCACCACTAAGGTGACCAGTTGGCGCGAGGCACCACTGCGTTTTTGTTTTCTAAATGCTGCGCGTCCAATGAAATCGGCTGGTTTATTATCGGCGACGAAACGCGCAAGACCGGCTTCTACGGCGGTGAAATCGCTACGATAATCAAGCGTCCACACGCCCCAACTTTTCTCCAAGCGCAACGACATCATCGCGCGCGCACCGTATAACTTTAAACCGAGTCCTTCGCCGGCGGCAGATATGGATTCAAATAATTTTAATTGATACGGCGGTGCGCAATAGATTTCATAACCGAGCTCGCCGGAAAACGACACCCGCGCTAACAACGCTGGAATATCCCCGACGGTGGCGCGGCGAATGTCGCAAAAGCGGAATTTCTCGGCGGAAACCTGTTCGCGCGTGATGCGCGATAACAATTCACGCGCGTTTGGCCCGGAGATTGCGATGCCGTGATAGGCATCCGATGCGTTGCGGTAATGAACGCCGGCGGCCGGTAGGTGCGCTTCAAACCAGCGGCGATGCATTTCCTGTGCGGCGCCGGAGCCGAATAATAAATACGCATCGTCGTCAGCATGGTTGCCAGCATGATTGCTCAAGCGCGCCACTGATAAATCGCCGTATAATTTTCCTTTGGGGGTTAATAGCGGCGTCAGCGCAAGCCGTCCGCGGGCGGGTAATTTGGCGGCTAACATTTTATCCAAAAAAGCCGCGGCGCCGGGTCCAGTGAATTCATGCTGGGCGAAATTGGCGATTTCCACCGCACCAACCTTTTCCCGTACCGCCCGAACTTCGGTAGCGACCAATTCAAAAGCGTTGGAGCGTCGCAAGGTTGGCGTTTCATGCGCGTTTTGCGGCGAATCGGCATACCATAAAACATGCTCCAATCCGTGCCCGACACCCATTACTGCACCAGCGCGCACCAATCGGTCGTAGAGCGCGGTGGTTTTTTGACGGCGGCTGGCTGGTAATTCTTCGTTGGGATAACTGATTTGGAATCGCCGCGCGTAGTTCTCGGCGGATTTGCTGGTGCCGTATTCGTGGGTGGCGAATTCGCCAAATCTGGCGATGTCCATCGCCCACACATCCACCGACGGCTCACCCTCAATAATCCATTCGGCGATGCACAGCCCAACTCCGCCGGCTTGACAGAAACCAGCCATCACGCCGACCGCCACCCAGTAATTTTTCATGCCCGGCACTGGTCCTATCATCGGATTGCCATCGGGCCCGAAGGTGAATGGTCCGTTGACGACATTCTTGATGCCGGCGCGCGCCAATGCGGGTATGCGTTCAAACGCGAGGTCCAAGCGTGCCGATACGCGATCAAGGTCGGGCTGCAGCAGTTCATGCCCGAATTCTGGCGGTGTGCCTGCCACCTTCCACGGCGTTGCGTTTGGTTCATATGTGCCGAGCAGCAAACCGTTTTGCTCTTGGCGAAAATACAAATTGGCGTCGTAATCAATGCCGCAGGGCAATTCTTGCGTCGCGCGTTCTATCTCGGCGATAGTTTCGGTAATCAAATAATGATGTTCCATCGGTTGCACTGGCAAATCCACCCCAGCAAGATGCCCAACTTCGCGCGCCCACAACCCAGCAGCGTTGATCAGCAAATCGGTATTAATAACGCCTTCGGGAGTCACCACCGCCCAATTGCCGTCAGCACGTTGGCGCGTTTCTATCACCGGCGTGCGGCAGTAATAATGCGCCCCCAAAACCTTGGCGGCTTTGGCATATGCGTGCGTGACGCCGGATGGATCAATGTGCCCGTCCAGCGGATCATAAAGCGCACCGAGGTAGTGTTTGGGTTCAATCAGCGGGTGCATTTGCGCGACTTCTTGCAGCGAGACAAATTCTTGGTCAAGCCCCATATATCTCGCTTTGGAACGTTCCTGCTTCAAATAATCCAACCGCTCCGGACTGGAAGCCAGATAAAAACCGCCAGTATGATGATGCCCAACTGATTGCCCAGAAAGTTTTTCCAATTCCGGATAAAGACCGATGGTATAGCCTTGCAGTTTGGAGATATTGGGATCGGAGCTAATCGTGTGAATCTGCCCAGCGGCATGCCACGAAGACCCCGAAGTCAACTCCGCCCGCTCCAACAACACCACTTCTTTCCAACCCATTTTCGCAAGATGAAATAAAATACTACACCCAACCACACCGCCACCAATAATGACGACACGAGCGTGCGAGGGAAGGGGCGTTTTCATGGTGGATTTATTGTATAAGATTTAATGAAAGGGTTTAATAAAAATATTTAACGAAAAATTCAAACATTATTATTAAGTCATCATTTTTTCTTGAATACAAAAATATATTCATGTTTGAAAATATAAAAGCCACCAACTAATGCACGGTAGCGCCATAAATTTTGTTGATTTATTTTTGCACGATTATTTGCCATATTCTTCACTAAAATACTTTTCAGTATTAACTTGTCTGCGCGTTTTAGTGTCTCCTGCATCAAATGAAAACCGAGTGGCACCCATTCGCTGTTTGTGTATTTGTCGCCGATGATGATTGCAAGGTAGTGATTTTTTTCTAATAGGTCAGAAAAATTTTCAATAATGTCGCCGAATTTGTTGGTGAAATCTTCTACGCTCAAACTATTGGATAAATCATTTTTTCTTTGGCTAAATTTAATAATGTCGTGATACGGCGGATGTAAAATAATCAATTGAATTTTATCGTTGCCCATGTGCTTTAAAGCATTCAACACTTTGTTACGCGTACTTTTAACCGCACTATCGCCGACAATAACATTCGTTATGATTTTGTTGTCGGCATGACATGGTTGTGTATTTTCTTGTGCGATGTTAGTGCGTGCAGCGTTAGCAACTTCAGCAACCAATTCAACCCCAATCGCATGCCGCCCCAATCTCTTTGCTTCAATTAATGTAGTGCCGTGTCCGAGAAATAAATCCAATACCACATCCCCTTCTCGGGTAAATCTGCGCATCAGTTGATTGGGTATTTGCGGAATAAAATTACCGTGATAAGCATTGTTGTGCGACCCCGATTTATCCCGCCCCTCAAGCAACCATAAACTATCGGTAAGAATATCGTCGTATTGTTTCCATTCCTTTAAATTCAGATCATTAATTTGAGACATTTTTTGAGACATGTTAGGTTTGTTTGATGGGTGTTTATCAGTGCAGGGTTATCTAAAAAACGCGACGGCGGATATTTTGCTACCAAAATCGGGCTAGCAAAATCCGTGTAATAACCGCGCATCGCCAATTCCCATCAATACCACCGATCCTCCCGACTCGCTTTAACTTGCGACATATACGCCTGCAACGCTTCGTCCATCGCGACATCCATCGGCGGTGCTTCGTAATCATTTAGTTGTTGTTTCCACACGGCGTTTGCACGCTGCTCATCATTCAATTCGCCTTCTTCCAACCATTGCTCGTAGGAAACATTGTTGGCGATGTTGGATTCATAAAATGCGGTGGTGTAATTGTTCATGGTGTGTGCGCTGCCGAGGAAGTGCGTGCCGTGTTCAATTTCGCGATAGGCGTCCATGGCGAAAGCGTTAGTGTCCAGCGGGATTCCCTCAAACATTTTCACCATCATGCCGCAGCGGTCAGCGTCTTGGATGAACTTCTCATAACCAGAAACCAATCCGCCTTCCAACCAGCCGGCTGCGTGTAATATAAAATTCGCACCGGATAATAATGCTGGTAATAGTGATTGCGCGCTTTCTTGTGCGGATTGAGCGTCGCCGGTTTTCGCCGAGGTTAATGCGCCGCCGCAACGTAGCGGCACGCGAAGTCGCCGGCACAATTGCCCGACTGCCATATAGGCCAACATCGCTTCAGGCTGGCCGAAAGTGGGTGCGCCGGAGCGTAATGACATGGTGGTGAAAAAGTTGCCGTAAATGGCTGGGGCACCGGGGCGTACCAATTGCGTCAATGCCACGCCGACCATTGCTTCGGCGTGTGCTTGTGCGATGCAGGCGGCTGAGGTAACCGGTCCCATGGCACCGCCGAGGATGAACGGCGATATCACCACGCCTTGACCGGCGGCAGCATAGGTGCGCATTACGCGAGTGACCGTGCCGTCATAAACCAGCGGCGAATTGACATTGACATTGCCGAGGATTACGCAATGATTTTCCAATTGATCAGCCCCGAACAAGACGCGGCACATTTGGATGGATTCTTCGGCGCGTTCAACGCTGGTAACCGCGCCGAGAAATGGTTTATCCGACCACCGCATGTGGGCGTATATCATGTCAAGGTGACGTTTGTTGACCGCGATGTCGCACGGCTCGCAAACCGTGCCGCCGGAGTAATGGAGGTATGGGCTGAGGTAGGCGAGTTTGACGAAGTTGCAAAAATCTGCAATGGTGCCGTAGCGTCGCCCGCGATCTAGATCGCGCACGAACGGGGGACCATAGACTGGCACTAATGCCGTGTGCGCACCGCCGATAGGCACTGAGCGCGCTGGGTTACGGGCGGTGTGAATGAATTCGGCGGGCGCTGAGCGTTGTATGAGGTGCTTGACCAGCCCTGCTTCAAATTTCAATCGCTCGCCGCAGAGCGTAGCGCCGGCTTGGCGGAATAATTCAAGGGAAACCGGGTCGCCGCGGATTTCAATACCGAACTCGCATAGAATCGCATCGGCATGCGTCTCAATGCGCACCAACGATTCTTCATCCAGCAAATTATACGGTGGCAACTTGCGGGTGATATAAGGCGGCGCGGCGCTTGGCTTCTTTTCAACCGCCGATTTGCCGGCACGGCGGCGACGGTGGTTGCGCGTGGTCGGGGCGGTATGACGAGCCGGGCGAGTCATTTTGGTAGTCGTGGGTAGCGGGGAATGGGATTGGTTGGGCTGGGGTAGGAGGCTATGCGTAATGTTGTAAATAATGCTGCAAGTAACGCCATGGGAAAGCACTATCAAACCAAATTCAGCCGTCAATTGCCAGTGATTCGGCTAGTGATTTCATGCCTACGCGCATTCTTCTGGCTTGATTTTTTAAGGATAATCCGCATTTCCCGTGATATACTCGCCAATCATTTCTGCGACTTAGTGACGAAGCACAAACCATGCCCATCGCAACCTCCACTGCCATCACCCTAACCGAATCGGCCGCCGCGCGGGTCAAACATCATCTTAAAGATAATGTAAGTAGCGAAGGGTTGCGTTTAAGCATTAAAAACGCCGGCTGTTCGGGAATGGCATACCGCTTAGAATACGCGAATGCGATTGGCGATGCCGACCAAGTTTTTGAGAGTCGCGGCGTCAAAGTCATCATTGAAAGCGCGCATCTGAAATTTTTGCAAGGCACTGAAATTGACTACATCCAAGAAGGATTATCCTCGGCGTTTCACTTCAAAAACCCCAATGTTACCGAACAGTGTGGCTGTGGCGAAAGCTTCACGGTCAACTAGTTCATTCGCGCGAAAATTTCTTATTTCCATGGCTGTCATGACCAACATGACTATTAAGGTCGTCACGTCGACACTGGTATCAGGAACTGAGCGATGATTCCCGCCCCATCCGCTGGCTCGGTCATGGTTGCGGCTCGTTCTATCAAAATGCCGGCTATCAACATGCCCGCATCCAAAACACCCGCCACCGATAAAAAATTTTCCATGATCACCTTGGGTTGCAAGGTCAATAGTTTTGAATCCGAATTGATCGCCGAGAAACTCAATCAACAACACTATCGCCGAGTCGGCAAAGATGAGTCGGCCGACCTGTGCATAATCAACACTTGCACGGTCACCGCCGAAGCCGATCGCCAAGCCCGCCAATTAGTACGGCGTGCGGTGCGCAACAATCCGAATGCATGGATTGTGGTTACCGGATGTTATGCGCAGATGGATGCCGATGGTTGCGCCGCCATTCCCGGCGTTGATCTAGTGGTGGGCAACGACCGCAAATTGGATATTCCGAGGTTGCTGGAAGGGTTATACGATAGCCAACGGTTGCCAGATTCGGCTGCCTCAATTACGCCAATGATATTAGTCGGCGATATGGATGAAGAAATCAGTTTGCCGCAGCAGTTGATCAGTGGTTTTGAAGGCCGCGTGCGCGCCTTTGTGCAAATTCAACAAGGCTGCGATCAAGGATGCACCTTTTGTATCATCCATAAAGCGCGCGGACCCAATCGCTCTTTTCCGGCGGCGATGATTCGGCGGCAGGTTGAGCGGCTGGTGATGAACGGTTATCGCGAGTTGGTAATTTGCGGCGTGGATATCGGCTCGTACGGCTCGGATTTAGCGCAACCAAACGGCGGGCTAAGCGAATTGCTGCAGCAATTGACGACTATTGATGGTGATTTCCGCTTGCGTTTGAGCTCCATAGACCCAGCGCACCTCACCGATTCGCTGATAGAGAAAATCGCCACCGAGCCTGCCATCTGCCCGCAATTGCACCTATCCTTACAAAGCGGCAACACCATGATATTGAAGCGTATGAAACGACGGGCGACCCGTGAAATCGTCTATGAGCGCATCGCAAAACTACGCCGTGCAGTGCCGAATTTAGTGCTGAGTGCCGATATTATGGTAGGATTTCCGACCGAAACGGCCGCGCAGTTTGAGCATACGCTGGAAGCGGTGGATGATCTGGAAATCGCCTATCCCCATGTATTCGCTTATTCATCCCGCCCCGGCACTCCGGCGGCGCGAATCCCTGATCAAGTCCCCCGGGAAATGCGCAAACGACGCGCGGCGTTGGTGCGTGCGCGTGGCAAGGAAGTGTGGAATAGGGTCGCGGCGCGGCGTATCGGTGCGCGCGCTCGGGTGCTGATAGAAGGAAGCGATAATTTGCCTGATGGCCGGGTTCGGGCGCGTGCGGCGGATTATTTTCCGGTGATTTTCGCCCCGCGGCATGGTCAATCTGGCGATTGGGCGGAGGTTGAAATCAGCGCGGTGGAAGGCGACGCGTTAATTGCTCGAAGGACTGACTAAGGATACAATCCGCCGCGCTAATATATCCGCCGACAAGGAAATCTTGCGTTTGTTTTGCTATGTTTTCATTGATTGTTAACTCGTTTATCAATGGTTTATCGCTGAATTGTCAATTAATTATTACTACCTATCACTGAATATCATTCAATTTTTGGAGCATGAAATGACTGTTGAACGCACTTTATCCATCGTCAAGCCGGACGCCGTCGGCAAAAATGTAATCGGCAAAATCTACCAGCGTTTTGAACATGCTGGTTTGCGCATCGTGGCGGCGCGGATGTTACATCTGAGCCAGCCGCAAGCCGAGCAGTTTTATGCGGTGCACAAAGAACGAGCTTTTTATCCTGATTTGGTCGCGTTTATGACTTCGGGTCCGGTGATGGTGCAAGTGTTGGAAGGGGAAAACGCCATCAATCGCAACCGCGAAGTTATGGGGGCGACCAATCCGGCCGATGCCGAAGTTGGTAGCATTCGCGCTGATTTCGCTGACAATGTTGAACAAAATGCAGTGCACGGCTCTGACGCGCCACAAACCGCCGCCGAGGAGATTAAATTTTTCTTCGGCGATGCACAGATTTGCGCGCGCATTCGCGGATAGTAATCCGCCAAACCATCACCTGACCCAGTCGCCAAATCATCCCCCAACCCTAATTTCATCCCCAACCCATATTAACGCCGCAAATGACCACCCCGCCGACCGCCACCAATCTGATGTCCCTGGACCGCGCGTCTATGGAATCGATGTTCAGCACCATGGGAGAAAAAAGTTTTCGCGCACGGCAAGTGTTGCGGTGGATTTACCAGCGCGATACCACTTCCATTGATGCTATGACCGACCTCGCCAAGCCCCTGCGCCAACGCCTGAACGAGGACGCCGAGATCATCTTCCCCGAAGTGGCGAAGCAAACGCTATCTGCGGATGGCACGATTAAATGGCTGCTCAAACTAACCGACGGCAACTGCATTGAAACCGTTTTCATTCCCGAACCCGGGCGCGGTACATTGTGCGTCTCGTCCCAAGTTGGTTGCAGTTTGAATTGTAGTTTTTGCGCCACCGCCCGGCAAGGTTTCAATCGCAACCTGACCGTGGATGAAATCATCGGGCAAGTGTGGGTGGCGAATCGGGTATTGGCGGCGATGAAACCGGCAGATATGCCTGATAACGAAAAGGATGACGAGAATCGCCCGCTGACGAATGCGCCAAATAATGCGCCAACCAATTCGCGCGTGAGTACAGTGACCAACGTCGTCATGATGGGGATGGGCGAGCCATTGCTTAATTTTTATAATGTAGTCTCGGCAATGAATTTAATGATGGACGACTGCTCATTCGGATTATCGCGCCGACGCGTAACCCTCAGCACCGCTGGTCTGGTGCCGGCGATTGACCGACTCGCCGCCACTTGCCCGGTTAGTCTGGCGGTATCATTGCATGCGCCTGATGATCAATTGCGCGACCAACTGGTTCCCCTTAATCAAAAATATCCGATTGCCAAACTGCTGGCGGCTTGCCATAGATATGCGATGGCACAAAATCGGCGGCATGTTACCTTTGAATATGTAATGTTGCAGGGGGTAAACGACAGCACCGCCCAAGCGCAACAATTGGCGCGAATATTAAGCGACCTGCCGGCAAAGGTGAACCTGATTCCCTTCAATCCGTATCCGGGGATTGACTATCAGCGCTCCAGCGGCAACGCCATTAATCGCTTTCGGGATATTTTGCTAAACAAAAACATATTCACCGTCACCCGCAAAACCCGCGGCGATGACATTGACGCCGCCTGCGGGCAACTCGCCGGTCGAGTGCTTGACCGCACCAGCCGCGCGCGTCGCCTTCAATCCACCAGTATTCAACCAGACCTTCAGCCGGCTATTAAATCTGGACTCCAATCCGGGCTTCAATCGGCCGACCTTGCTCAGCAAATGCAGCCAAAAGCGCCGAGCTCAGTGGCATGAAAACCGCGCCATATCCGTGCCGAGGCTTTGCTTTGTGATTTCTCCGACGGCGACTCCTGATAAAAATTCCGCTATAACCGCGCCGCTTAGCCCCGGTTCGTTGTTGCGTAACCAGCGCATAGAAAACGGCTGGACGATGCCCGATGTCGCCCAAGCGTTGCGTTTGTCAAACGCGCAATTGCAAGCGTTGGAAAACGATGATTACGAAAATTTGCCCGGTGAAACTTATATCCTCGGTTACTGGCGCAACTACGCTAACCTGTTGAAAATCTCCATCGGGGAGTCGATTGAAGTCCATAAAAAATTCTTGCGGAATACCGCTTCGGGCGGCGTGCCGAACGCGCATCCACGCTGGCTACGCAGCCGTGCTGACCCATCCATCCACAAATTTGGTATTTTATTTGCGTTGCTATCGGTGGTTTTTTTGTTAGGCGTGTGGTATTGGCAAATTCCTTCCGCCGAATCCGTGCTGACGCAAGAACAGTGGCAGACCGACGAAATTGGCGATGTTGGCGATATCTATGCGCGAAGCGAGATGGGTGCTGATATTTTACCGCCGGAGGCGTGGACGGATGCGTTGGAAAATCCATCCGAAGGGGGTGAAGAATTCGGCGATAGCGAATATGTCCAAAATGCACAAGACGCACATGTCATCGCACTCGAATCGCCGGCCGAGGCTGAAAATCGCCAGACCACCGAAATCACTAACATCACCGACAATCAACCGCTACCCGCGCAATCTATTGACCGGCAAGACATCGGCGCGATAAATTCTGCAAATCAAATTGATTTTGCGGTGAGCGCAGAATCTTGGCTTGAAGTCTACGACTATGTGGGCAAGCGACTGATCAATCGCACCGTCGCCGGCGGACAACGCCTGACATTAGAAGGCACACCGCCATTCAAGGTGTTCATCGGCAACGCCGAGGGCGTCGCGGTGCGTTATTTAGGTGCGCCGGTGGCACCGCTTCGTGGCGGCGATTTATTCGCCCGGTTCACGCTTGGCGTGCAGTAATGCGGAATTATTGGCTCAATTATTGACTAATTATTCACTATATTATTCACTACCTTATTCATTACTCCTTTATTAATTTTTTCCCGCGAAATCTTTTTCCCGCATGACACAAAAACTACAAGGAGTGCGCGGCATGAGCGATTTGTTGCCCGCACAAATCGGTGTCTGGCAGCAATTGGAAGCTACTTTGCGCGAAGCCGGGCGAGTATATGGTTACCGCGAAATTCGCACCCCCATCGTCGAAAAAACCGAGCTATTCACCCAATCCATCGGCGACCACACCGACATTGTTGAAAAGGAAATGTATGTATTCACCGATCGCGGCGGCGAAAATCTGGCGCTGCGCCCGGAAGCAACCGCCAGCACCGTGCGCGCCTGCAACCAACACGGCCTCTTGCACAACCAGCAGCAACGAATATGGTATATGGGTCCAATGTTCCGCCGCGAACGCCCGCAAAAAGGCCGCTATCGTCAGTTTCACCAGTTCGGTATTGAAGCCTTCGGCTGGCAAGGACCGGATATTGACGCCGAAGTAATTCGGTTTAGCGCAAGTATCTGGGCGCGGCTGCGCATAACCGGCGTGAAATTACAAATCAACACCCTCGGCTCGCCGAAAATCAGCGCGACCTACCGCAACGCACTGCAAGCATATTTTCGTCAACACCAAACGCAATTGGACGCCGATAGCCAGCGACGCCTGGATACCAATCCATTACGCATTTTGGATAGCAAAGTGGCGGCCACTCTGGAAATCGCCGCCGGCGCACCGAATATACTTTCCTTTCTGGATACGCAAGCCGGCGAACACTTTGACGGTTTATGTCAATCGTTAGAGAATTCTGGTATAGAATTCGCGGTTAATCCACATCTAGTGCGCGGGCTGGATTACTACACGGGTACGGTGTTTGAATGGGTTAGTGGCGAACTCGGCGCGCAAAATGCGGTGTGTGCTGGCGGGCGTTATGATCAATTGGTAGAGATGCGCGGCGGCCGACCAACCCCAGCGGTGGGTTTTGCCGTCGGGCTGGAGCGCGTGGTGGATTTGCTACGCGCACAAGCGCAGTCGGACGATGCGGCTGCGCCGGGTGATAACGCGCATGATGGTGGGCATAGCGATATTTATGTGGTATCCGCTAGCGATACCAGCGCGAGCGCGGCGGTTGCCGAGCGCGTAGCAGTGGATATCTCGGAAAAACTGCGCAGTGCGGATTTTTCCGTAACCACGCACTGCGGCGGCGGTAGGCTGAAGAAGCAGATGAAGCATGCAGATGCGAGCGGTGCATCTCTTGCGGTGATTATCGGGCTGGATGATGGGTCCGATGATGATGGGTCCGATTATGTACAAGTAAAACTGTTGCGTGAGCAAAGCGCTCAGCAGTCAATTAGCATCGCCGCATTGGTGGATTGGTGTCGGCATAACCTCCAACGGAGAACATGATGGCAGACGAAAATACACAATTAGAACGCAATCGCCGAGTCGCCCGCGACCCAGAATTGGAAAGAGCAAAAGTATGGTGGCAAGAACATGGCCTCGCGATTGTCGCCGGAATCGCCATTGGCTTATCGGCCGTGGTTGGTTTCAATTACTGGCAAAACTACCAACAAACCCGCGCGGAAAGTGCCTCGGTGCTATTTGAGCAATTGCGCAGCGCAACCGCCGACGCAGCTGCGGCAGAATTTGAAATTGATGCGTTAGATGATGCAGCTGACGATAGCGAAACCGGCGATACCGAAGCCGAAAATACAACTGACGCTCAAACGGAAACCAGCGAAACCGCCGCAACCACCGCCACCATAGAACGTCTTGCCGACGAGTTAATGTCCGAATATAAGGCCACGCCGTACGCCGTCCACGCGGCTTTTGCGCTGGCAAAATTTTCCATGGACAACGATGATTTTGACCAAGCATCCATGACCCTTCAATGGATTTTGGATAATGGCGATGATGACAATTTGATACACATCGCGCGTTTGCGTTTGGCGTTGGTATGGCTGGCAAAAGAGGACGCGGATTCGGTCGTGACCTTGTTGAATGTGGCTGAAACCGCCGGTTTCGCCGCCCGCTACCACGAACTAACCGGCGACGCTCACCTGCAACAAGGAGATATTGAATCCGCCCGCAGCGCGTATCAACGCAGCCTGGACGGGCTATTATTGAACGCTGACGAACGCGCCTTGCTCAATCTCAAACTGGCTAATTTAGGCAACTAATGTGATCACTATGCGGCAACTACCATGAAACATTTATCGCTCATCCTGCTAATCGCTACGTTCCTACTGATAGTCGGCTGTAAATCCGATAGCGAAACGCTGTGGGCAACTTATCAGGAGCCGGTCAAACCCGAAACATTGCCCGATGCGGTCGGCGCATCGGAGCTCGTGGTGCTGTGGCAAAAAAACCTCGGCTCGGGGGCCGAGCAAGGATATGCGATATTAAAACCAGCCTACGCCGCGGACGGAATCTACGCCGCCAGCCGTAGCGGCTCGGTATTCAAACTCAATCCACAAAACGGCGAAACCATCTGGCAGCGCGATTTGAACGCTGATATTTTCTCGGCAATCGGCGTCGCCGAATCCGTGGCGGTAGTGGCGTTGGATAATGGCACATTAGTCGCATTGGACGCCGATTCCGGCGAGATTCTATGGGAATCACCGCTCAACCGTCAGATTTCCGCCATCCCGGTAATCGGGCAAGGGCGGGTAATCGCGCGCACCGCCGGCGGGGCGGTAATCGGTTTGGATGCCGAAAACGGCGAAACCATCTGGTCGTTTGAACGCGCAGTACCCAGCCTCAGTATTCACGGCGATTCAACCCCAGTTATCAGCGGCGATGCGGTGTTAGTCGGATTGGCAAACGGAAAATTGGTAGCCAATAATGTCGTTACCGGGCGCGAATATTGGGAAACCGAAGTATCTTTCGCCCATGGCCGCAACGAACTAGAACGCCTAACCGATTCCGACACCTCGCCGTTAGTCGCCGCCACAATGGTCTATGCCGCCACTTATCAAGGTAATGTCGCCGCCTTGCATCTACAAAACGCCGAAATCAACTGGAAAGCAAAAGTATCCTCACGCTTGCCCATGTCGTTAGCCGCGGGCAAGTTGTTAGTCACCAACGAGCTCGGCGCAATAATCGCCATTGACGCCGAATCTGGCGATATGCTGTGGACCCAAGAAGGCTTCCGCGGCCACGGCATGAGCCGCCCACTCGCAATCAACGACCGCGTCATAGTCGGCGACGCCGCCGGCAACCTCTATTCCCTAAATTTAGACGACGGCACCCTCCTCGAAAAACGCAAAATAATGAGCGGCGCAGTAGTTTCCCTAATCCCAGGCAACAACCAATTCGTAGTATTTTCTTCTGAAGGAAATATTAGTGCGTTGTCGTTGAAAAAGTAGATGGATGTTATAGAAAAAGGAAAGCGTGAAGGTCTCATCCAAATTGATGATGAAGAGAAATATATTACCTATACTCACCAGAATAAAAAACGGAAATACACTAACCCGGAAGAGCAAGTACAGGTTAAAGCGTTTCTGAAATTAATATTAGATTATGGCTATAAATCAAAACAAATAGGATTGTTTGTGCCCATAAAAATCGGCTCCGACACCAGGGAAGCCGATATGATTGTTTATAACGATGATGAACACACATCCGCACATATCGTTATTGAATGTAAAAAAATGGAAGTTTCCGAATTGGAATTCAAGCAAGCGACCGAGCAAGCATTTAGTTATGCGGCAACGGGTACGGTTAGAGCTAAGTATTTTTGGGTTACATCTGGCATTAAGAACGCCTATTTTGAAATCCCTAAAAAAGAACCCAAAAAGCGTATTTCTATTCCCGATATTCCACAATATGGGGTTACGCAATTAGCCAGATTTAAATATGCAAAAGGTGGTGGGCATGTCCAAAAACAAAAACTTTTTGAGCTTGATGTCGTAACAGAAGACGAATTAACCAGAATATTCAAACAAGCACACCAAGCCCTTTGGGGCGGCGGAGAACTCAACCCATCCGAAGCATTTGACGAATTAGGAAAACTAATTTTCTGCAAGATATGGGATGAACGGAAACCGCGGAAAAGAGGAGAGCCATATGATTTTCAGATATTCAGTGACAAATCTGAATATAAAGCCAACGCTAAATTGCAGAAACGCATCCACGCACTTTACGATGAAGGGCGCAAGAAAGATCCGGAAGTTTTTAAGGATGATATACGCTTAAATCCTGAGAAATTGCGTACGGTGGTTGGTTATCTTGAGAGCGTTAATTTCGGCAAGACTGATTTGGATAGCAAGGGCAGGGCATTTGAAACTTTTATGGGGTCGTTTTTCCGCGGTCACTTTGGGCAATACTTCACCCCACGCCCGATTGTGAAATTTATCGTGGATGCATTACCGATAAAAAGTGACTCATTGGTATTGGATACTTCATGCGGGAGTGGCGGGTTTTTACTTCATGCGCTTGATAAAGTCAGGCGTCAAGCGGATGATTATTATCCTGATTTTGAAACAAATATGCAAGACAATAAAAGCCATTACACAAACTGGCACTCTTTTGCGCAACATAATCTATACGGCATAGAAATTAACGAACAAATTGCCCGCACCGCTAAAATGAACATGATTCTTCATGATGACGGGCACACCAACGTAATTGCGACCGATGGTTTATTGCCAGTTGATGATATTAAAGACTCAGACGGTAATATCACCCAAGCAGGGATATTTTCGCTTACGAACAACAAAGGATTTAAATATAATCATTTTGATTTTATTATCACCAATCCACCTTTTGGCTCCAATATCAGACTGACCGAGCAAGCATACCTGCATCAATACGGCTATGCGGTTAAGGAGGTTGACTGGCTCAATCCAAGCAGTAAAACAACCGAAAGAGATAACCAAAGCACTGAAATTTTATTTATTGAGCAATGCCATAATTTCTTAACCGAAGGCGGCTATCTGGCAATCGTTATCCCCGATGGCGTGTTGACCAATTCCAGTTTGCAATATGTGCGCGATGGCATTGAAGAAAAATTCCGAATTGTGGCGGTGGTATCTATGCCACAAACTGCATTTCAAGCAACCGGTGCCGGGGTTAAAAGCTCGGTGCTATTTTTGAAAAAACACACCGCACAAACGACCGAGCAAATACGAAACCAAAAAACCGCACTGCAAGACAGCATTAAAGAAGATAATGACTATCTTAAAAAACTGCAAAAAATTGACAATGCAAAAAAGAAACGCATCCAAAAACTAATCGGTTTTGATAACCCCGATGGTTTGGAAGGCAAGGCATTAATTCAATCAGACGCTTTCAAGGAATGGAAAAAAGCGGTTGCTGCCGAATATAAGGAGAAAGTAGATACACTCAAAGAGACTTTGAGTGTGCAGTATTTAACGCAGAAACAGCAGGCGCTTCCTGATTATCCTATTTTCATGGCAATAGCCGAAGACATCGGTTACGACGCGACCGGAAAACCCACTACTATTAATGAATTGGATACTATCGGCACGGAGCTTTTTAAATTTATTAAAACTACATGACATGGAGTTATTATTATGAAAAATGAAGTAGTGAAAGCATACACGCACAGTTTCAATAATCATTCTCAGACCACTGATAGTGACATTGAATTTTGGTTTGCGCGTGATTTACAACACTTGTTGGGATACGCTGAATGGCGTAACTTTAACTTAGTAATTAGCAAAGCAAAAATTGCCTGCGAGGCAACGCGTAACAGGGTTCTAGACCATTTTGTTGATATCAACAAAATGGTCGTACTGGGCTCTGGAAGTGAAAGAAAAATACAAGATATTATGCTTACGCGCTACGCTTGTTATTTGATTGCGCAAAATGGTAATCCGAAAAAAAATGCGATCGCATTCGCGCAAAATTATTTTGCCCGTCAAACTCGAAAACTGGAGCTAATAGAGAAGCGACTGGAAGATTTTGAGCGTCTGCAAGCAAGACAAAAATTGGCGCATTCTGAAAAAGAACTGTCTCAATTAATTTTCGAACATACGCATAGTGAGCGTAATTTTGGCATTATACGCAGTAAAGGTGACACCGCGTTATTTGGTGGTCATAGCACTCAAAAAATGAAAGGTAAATTGCGAGTACCGAACAATAGAGCGTTAGCCGATTTTCTACCCGCCATTACTATCAAAGCAAAAGATTTTTCTACTGAAATTACCGTATTTAATACCAAACAGCGCAAACTTATTACTGAGACTCAAATAACCAGAGAGCACATTAAAAACAATAAAAGCGTGCGCAGTATTTTGTTAGAACGAGGAATAAAACCGGAAGACTTGCCCGCCGAGGAAGACATAAAAAAGATGGAACGACGATTGTTGACGGGCGATAAAAAAGTTAACAAAAATCCAGACAAATTAAAATCATCTAATGAATAATTTTCAACTTTCGCCGACGTTGAATAAGGATACGGTTTTTCTAGTTAAGCGTAGTGAACTGGAAGGGCGGTTTGATCCTGTTATGGTTTTGTATCAAGCAAAAATACAAAACTTAAAATACAATTCTAAAAATTTAGGTTCAATATTAAAGTCCAATCCTCAATATGGAGCAAACGAAGTTGGTATTAATCGACAATCTTGTAACGAGATTAGATACATCAGAATCACAGATATTGACAACGACGGCCTATTGAAAAATAAAATTGGAAAAACAGCTAATAAAATTGAGGATAAGTATTTATTGAATTTTAACGATTTATTGTTAGCGCGTAGTGGCTCTGTCGGTAGGGCGTATCTACATAAAGAGAATAATCATAAAAGTATATTTGCGGGTTATTTGATTAGGTTTGTTATAGATGAACTCAAAGCAAGCCCTGATTATATTTTTAGTTACATGCAATTAAAATTTTACAAGGAATGGGTTAATGCAATTCAACGAACAGTTGCGCAGCCAAATATCAATGTGGAGGAATATAAATCCTTACAAATTCCCATCCCACCAAAGAAAATACAAAAGGACATAGTCGCCAAAATGGATGCCGCCTACATCAGCAAGCAACAAAACGACGAAAAAGCACGGCAATTGCTGGATAGCATTGACGATTATCTATTGGGCGAGTTGGGAATTAAACTGCCAGAGAAAAAAGAAAATACCTTACAAGACCGCATTTTTACACGACGATTAAGTGAGGTGTCGGGTGGGCGATTTGACCCACTCTTTTGTTCATTAAATAAACAAGACAGGATAGGATCGTATAAATTTTACAAAGTAAAAGAAATAGCAAATATCCGAAAAGGTGATTCCATAACCAGCAGTGATATTAGTGAGGGGGATATTCCAGTTATCGCCGGTGGGCAAAAAAGCCCTTATTCCCATAATATTGCTAATAATGCTGGCGATGTTGTTACAGTAAGCGCATCTGGCGCATACTCTGGTTACGTTTGGTATCACGAAAATCCTATCTTTGCTTCTGATTGCACGATTATTTCTTCAAAAAGAACAACCGATTTGAATAACCGATTTCTCTTTGAATGCTTAAAATCTGAACAACAGAATATTTATAATATTCAACAAGGGTCAGGGCAACCACATGTATATCCTTCCGATATAAAGAATATTAAAATCCCGCTTCCACCACTAAAAAAACAAACTGAAATCGCTAACCATATCACCGAAATCCGCAATCAAGCCAAACAACTTCAACAACAAGCCAAGGCGAAATTAGAACAAGCAAAAGAAGAAGTAGAAACGATGATTTTGCGATGATTTGATGATGGCAATTGTGTTGAATCGGCTATTTGGCAAAATATAGGCTGCAGTAACGCTATTTATTGCGATAGTGGCTGTATTTAGCGCGTGTCAGCAATGGCGAATAAATAAACTAAATCAGTTGGGATACGCCCAATGGGGTAACTTTAAGATAGTTGTCGCAGCAGCAAAAACCTCGTGTGAAGCCACGCATAATGCGCTTCTAGACCATTTTGTTGGTATCAACAAAATGGTCGTACTTGGCTCTGAAAATGAACCGAATTGTGTGAATATATAATAGAGTATACTGCACCAATTATTGCATCCTTATAACCTTGAAGAACATGAGCATTAAACACATAACAGAATATCATCTTGAGATTGAAAATTTACGGAAAGTAAGCGGTTCGGTAAATGAAAGCGTTTTGCGCCCGGCTTTTCAGAAATGCCTAACGCGGTATTGTGCGCTACGTAATTTTACGCTGGTTGCAGAACTACGTTACAACCCTGCAGTCATCCCGGACGGCACCATCAAAGATTCTCTGCGACTCACCTGGGGGTATTGGGAAGCGAAAGACGAAAAGGATGATCTTGATAAGGAAATAGATAAGAAAATTAAACGGGGTTACCCCACAACCAATATAATTTTTGAAGATTCAGTAACCGCTGTGTTATTGCAAGGTGGAGAAGAAATACGGCGTGTGAAAATGGCAAACGCCAAAGAGCTTGATGGTCTTATCGCAAAGTTTTTTGCTTATGCACCGCCGGCTACCGAAGATTTCAGAAGGGCAATTGCACAGTTTAAATCGGACTTGCCAAGCGTTCTAACGGCGCTCCGAGAAATGATAGATCAATCGCACAAAGAAAAACCAGAATTCCGCAAAGCCGCCGACGAATTCCTGCAAGTGTGTCACGACACCATCAATCCCGAAGTGGAAGAATCTGATGTGCGGGAAATGTTGATTCAGCACATTCTTACCAAAGATATTTTCCTCAAAGTTTTTGGAGAAGACCAGTTTCATAAAGAAAACAATATCGCCCGCCGCCTTGACAAACTGGAGGATACTTTTTTTACTGGTGGGATAAGGCGCGAAATGGTGGACCGATTAAAAAGTTATTACAGCGCGATTACCGTCACCGCTGCAAGCATCGATAGTTATCAAGAGAAGCAAAAGTTTCTCAAGGCGATGTATGAAGATTTTTACAAAGTATATAACCCCCAAGCAGCTGACCGCCTCGGTGTGGTTTATACGCCCAGCGAGATTGTAGATTTCATGATCAAGGCAACCGATGAACTTGTCTACCGACATTTTGCTCGCCACTTATACGATAAAAATGTGCAAATTCTTGACCCCGCTGTTGGCACTGGAACTTTTATTACCGATTTAATTGAATTTATTCCCAACGCACATGTTGCCTATAAATACGAGAACGAAATTCACGCCAACGAAGTCAGCATTCTCCCGTACTACATCGCCAATTTAAATATTGAATATACCTATAAGCAAAAGACCGGGAAATATAAAGAGTTTCCCAATATTTGTTTTGTTGATACGCTGGACAATCTTGATTTCCAAGGCAAAGGACAAACAGATTTAATCGGCTCAATGAGTTATGAAAATTTTACGCGAATTAAACGACAAAACAAACAAGATATTTCAGTGATCATCGGCAATCCACCGTATAACGCTAATCAACAAAACTCAAATGATAACAATCAAAATCGGGAATATCCAGGGATTGATGCGCGCATCAAGGATACCTACATTCAGCAAAGCACCGCGCAAAAGACCAAACAATACGACATGTATAAACGCTTTATTCGCTGGGCGTCAGATCGCTTGGGCGAAAATGGTGTGCTGACTTTTATTACCAACCGGGCGTGGTTGGATTCTCGGCAAGATGATGGATTTCGTAAGGTGATTATTGAAGAATTTAATGAGATATACGCGCTAGATTTAGGCGGCGACCACCGCAAAAACCCCGCTGCTGGAAATGTATTTGGCATCAAAGTTGGCGTCGTTATCGGCATATTTATTCGCCGGGCAACCAGCAAAAAATGCGAAATTCATTATGCCAAGTGCGATGATTCATCGCACGCCCAAGACAAACTTGCGTTTCTTTCTGCAACTTCTTTTGGTGACATTGATTTTGAACATATTGTTCCCAATGAAAAAGGTGACTGGTTACAGCAAACGGATAACGATTTTGACGATCTTCTGTGCATCGCAAACAATCAAACGAAACGTGCAAAAATAGAACGTGCAGTGGATGAGGATGCAGTTTTTAAGTTATTTTCTTTGGGGGTTGTAACTAATCGGGATGAATGGGCTATGGATTTTGATAAACGACATCTAACGAAAAAAATAAAGTATTTTTGTAATTTTTACAACGCTGAAATTGCGCGCTTCAATAAGGAAAGTCCGGAGGAAGATGAAATTGGAGATTGGGTTAACCGAAAAATTAAATGGACTCGAGAACTGCAGAATGTTTTGCTAAAAAGAACTGAAATTAAATATTCGAAAGATAGTAGTACTATTTCTTTGTATAGACCATTTGTTCACTCAAATCTTTATTATCAAGCGCATATCACTCACTGTCGATATCAAATGCCAAAAATATTTCCACACAAAAAGGAAGCGGAAAAGGTAAAGAAAAACACAGTTATTTGTTTTTCAACCAGCAAAAGAATTCCTTTTGTCGCATTAGCATCTCACCAAATTCCTTCTCTTGGGCTGTTTATGGAGCCTGTACAATGTATTCCCCTCTATCGCTACGACAAACAAGGAAACCGCCACGACAACATAACCATGTGGGGGCGCAAACAATTTTGCAGCCACTACCACACCAAAAAAATCACCGCCGAGGATATTTTTCATTACACATATGCGGTGTTTCACAATCCTGTCTATTTGGAAAAATATGCGGTAAACTTGAAACAAGAATTTCCACGCCTGCCGTTTTATGATGATTTTGCACAGTGGGTGCAATGGGGGAAATCGTTAATAAAATTACACGCTGAATTTGAAAAACAAAAACCATATCCCATCCAGCGTCTGGATATGTCTGGCGATGCCGGTAAGGTAAAACTAAAAGCCAGCCCAGAACGCGGAAGCATAATCATTGATGAAAAAACTCAACTTAGCGGAGTTCCGCCCGAAGCTTGGAAGTATCAATTAGGCAGTCGGTCAGCACTGGAATGGATACTGAACCAATATAAAGAAAAGAAATTAAAAGACCCGACCGTTAAAGAAAAATTTAATACTTATCAATTCTCTAATCACAAAGAAAAAGTAATTGATCTGCTGTGCAGAGTGTGTACGGTAAGTGTTGATACAGTGAAAATTATGGAAGCTATGAAAAAACGCCAAAATAAATCACGCCAAAGATAATTTTAGAGTTATCGGGCAACCCTTAACAAAAATCAGCCAATTCCTATTCCCCACTCCTATTCAAAATGCTCCCCGTACTCGCCCTAGTCGGCCGGCCCAATGTCGGCAAATCCACTTTATTCAATCGCCTAACCCGTACGCGCGATGCGATTGTTGACGACCAGCCTGGGGTGACGCGGGATCGGCAGTATGGGCGTGGGTGGTTGGATGGGGTGGGGTTTTTGGCGGTGGATACTGGCGGGTTGGAGGCGGTGGAGGAGGGGCCGTTTGGCCAGGGGATTCGTCAGCAGGTGGAGTTGGCGTTGGAGGAGGCGCAGGCGGTTTTATTTATGGTGGATGCAGTTGAGGGATTGTTGCCGCAAGACCACGACATTGGTGCGCAGTTGCGGCGCGGCGATGCGAAAGTTTTTGTGTTGGTGAATAAAAGTGAGGGGTTGGAAGAGGAATTGGCGGCTGCTGAATTTCAAGCGTTGGGATTGGGCGCGCCGGTTGCGATTTCGGCGAAAAGAGGGGATGGCGTTGAGGAGTTGTTGGCGCGTGTTTTGCAGGCGTGTGAGACGGATGATGAATCCGACAAAATTGACGAGTCGGGCGCGGAGATTCCGGTGATTACCCTCGCAGGCCGGCCGAATGTCGGCAAATCCACCCTCGCCAACCAACTGGCGGGGGAGTCGCGGATGTTGGTTAGTGCGATTCCCGGCACCACCCGCGATAGCGTGCGCGTGCCGCTTAGTTTCAAAGGCAAGCCACTCGTGTTGATAGATACCGCTGGCGTGCGCCGAAAATCACGGGTTGATGAAGTGATTGAAAAGTTTTCGGTAATCAAGGCTTTGCAAGCGGTTGAGCAAGCAAATGTGGTGATTCTGATGTTGGATGCGCGCGGCGAAATCGGTTTTCAGGATGCCACTATCGCCGGCATGGTGCGGGATTTGGGGCGTTCCATGGTGGTGGTGGTTAATAAATGGGATCAACTGGAGAATCGCCAGCGGCAAAAAATCAAGGATGAATTGGATCGCAAATTGCCGTTTTTGCCCGACCCGGAGATTCTGTTTATCTCGGCATTACACGGCTCTAATTTGGCTAAAGTTATCCCGGCTGCGCTACGCGCCTATCATAGCGCGATGACCAGCATCGCCACTTCCAGCATAAATCGCACCTTGGCGCGGGCGGTCGCGCAAACCCCGCCGCCTATGCAAAACCGCCGTGTGGTGCGCCTGAAATTCGCCCATCAAGCCGGCAAAAACCCGCCGATAATCGTGGTGCATGGCAATCAAGCGGAAAAACTGCCGGCCCCTTATCAGCGGTATCTCGCTAATTACTTTGCCCGTGCGTATAAATTGGTCGGCACACCAATTCGCATCATTTTGCGCTCTGGCGAAAATCCATATAAGGATAATAGACTGGCAATTCGGCGCTCAAAAAAAATCGCAAGGCGCAAAGGTAAATCGTAGTAGGGTGGTGAGAATTCCATGATCGGTCATCTTATAGGTGACCACTAATTCGCTGACCGATTTGGATTGTGGAAAAAGTCATTTATTGCTCAGCAAATCATTCATTTTATTAATAAATAGCTCACCATACCCGCCTTCGTGCACTCTCCAGTCTGATTCTTAAGCATTTCTAAAGGTGATTTGTAGTTGAGACATTTTAGTCGTGTCTGGTTGTAGTTTTCGACAAAGGTCTAGACGAACTGGTTGCTTTGTTTGTAGGTGTGGATGTATTTGTTGGCTTTGATAGGCTGTAAGTGTTTCATGGATTCCCCAAGTTGGCGGTTGAAGCGTTCTACCATGCCATTGGGTTGCGGATGATATGGGCAATCAATCGGTGTTCAATGCCCATATGCTTTGCAGAGTAGATCGAACGGATGCGTGCTGGCGGGTTTGCCTTTGGGTTTGTTTTTTTAAACACCGCAAAGCAATCCGTGAAGGTGCCATCGTTGTCGGTGACGATGGTGTGGATGCCTTTCTCAAAACCTTCAAGATACTTCCAAGCAGCCGGTGATGGTCGCGGCATCGTGTTTATAGATGATTTTCTTGGCACCCATTTGGTTTCTTAATTAAGAATGCAACACCCGCAATACATCAATCACGCGCGTAACTTCCGCTTCGGTGTTGTAGTGCGCGAAACTAATTCGTAGTACACCGTCTTCGCAATCTTTCAATCCGATGCTTTCCAGTAATCGTTTCGCATAAAAATGACCATGGCCGGCGGCGATGTTTTTATTTGCGAGGGCTTTGGATAACGTTGCTGAGGAATAATTTTTAGATACCAACGCGATGTTAGCTTCGCGGTTTTCCATGGTGT
>WASV01111231.1_pt1 | contig 24661 bp, 22 predicted proteins | sample 5698531 | NCBI WGS metagenome assembly WASV01 (sample SAMN11175559, study PRJNA528189) | sponge metagenome | isolation source: marine sponge | host: Myxilla | place: Antarctica: Western Antarctic Peninsula, King George Island | collected 2013-01 | reverse complement strand
GATTATTTGGGGGAATAACCACGGCCGCCTTAATAATGATTGCTATTGTAAAGTTGCTCATCGCTCCATAACTTAAAAATTCACCGATATATTCCGATGCGCAGATTGGCAGGCGGCGATGTTTTTGGCTTGGGCGGTGGTTAGGCGTTTTTGCAGGCGTAAGCCGATGGTGTTTTTGATGGCGTCGTTATATTTATCAAGGGCAGGGAGAATGGATTTTGCTGCTGCGTTGCGCCAGATAACTTCTGCATTGAATAAGGTTATTGCTTGCCGTAGTAATTGATTAGCTTGATTGAAATCGGGATTATCGCCTTTCAGCAGGCGCCGAGATTGCGCTAACTTTGACTGGATGGTGCGGCCGCCGGCGATGCGGTTCAATTCACTTTCCATTTGCTTAATTTCTGCCATTGCATGAGTCGTCGAACTTGTGGCGATGATGTTAACAAGTCTCGTCATCTGCCCATCCAATGCCGCCAAAGACGCGCCCTGTCGAATCAAGTTGCGGGTTCCTTCAACCGATTGATAAGCGTTGTCCACATTGCGTCGGTACGCCAGCCGGGCTTTTTTGTCGGCGGTAAATAGTTCGCCGTAGGTTGCTTTCGCAGCGACCCAGTCGGGCGGAATGCTGTCCAGCAATTCCTGCTGGGCGCGCTTCAAGCGGGTAATTTCCTCATCCAACTTATTCAATTGATTTGGTCTAGCGTTTTGATTGCGAATCAATCGGTCATAGCGGTTTTCAGTTTGTTGAATCTTGCGCACAAGTTTGCGAATCTCAATTTGGGTGCGACGGTTAGCGCGTTGTAAGGGAATGTAATCATCCAGATATGCGTTCAACTCCGCTTCGGTGAAATCTATCCGAGCAACCAAATCAAAAGTATTCGCCGCCGCGGCAAAACCATTCGTCAGAACGGTGCGGTGGTCATCGGGCAATACCAATAAATCGATTTCCCGTGCGCGGGTGATGTCATTGGTGAGGCGTGCGCGGTTGCCGCGATATTCAGCGAACACTTGTTTTTCCATGCAGCGTTGCAAGCGCGGGTTGATCGGCGGCGGTGCGGTTTCCGAGATCAAGTAAGAGCGATACGGCATGTAGTTGACCAAAGAGGGGAAATATCCGGCGATAGTTAACCCGATCAATTGCAAAATGATGAAGGCGAATACTCCTTTGTAAATGTGCGTGGTTTTGACTTCGGGAGGTGCTACGCCGCGTAAATAAAAAAGTGCAAAGCCGAACGGCGGAGTTAGAAAGGAAGTCTGGATATTCAGGGCGATCATGACGCCGAGCCACACTGCGGTGATATTTGCAGACGGATCAGCGAGTAAGATCGGTGCGACGATCGGCACTACAACCACGGCGATTTCGATGAAGTCGAGGAAGAAACCAAGGATAAAGATGACCGCCATGACAACCACGAACTGTATCCAGAATCCTCCAGGTAAGCCGCTTAGGAAATCCTTGACTAAATGTTCTCCACCAAAACCACGAAAAGTGGAGGTCAACATCGCCGCACCAATTAATATGATGAAGACCATCGAAGTGGTTTTAGTAGTTTCGATCATGACATCGCGCAGAGTATCGTCAATCTTCCATGTGCGCCATGCACTCCATAACACGGATCCTAACAGCAGGGTGACTGCTATTGCTGCTAGCACGGTTCCGAGCAAGTCGCGATCGGTTTTGATGTTTTTGATATTGAGGTTAAATGTGCTCGACAGTAACAAAATTGCGATCGTTGCGCCAATTGCCAATATCGCTGGTCGATAGGCACCGGATTTGCCTTCCATCAGACGATAGCCTGCCATTATTATTGCGCCTATGGCACCGATTGCCCCCGCTTGGTTGACTGTAGCAATGCCCATTATGATAGAACCGAGAACGATGAATATCAGCGACAGCGGCGGCACCAATGCGACCAGCACGCGAACGATAAACTGGCGGTCATATTTTCCATCATGTAGCACTGGCGGTGCGCTGTGCGGGCGCATCATGGCGCTGATAAAAATATACGCCATGTAAATTAGCACCAACAGCAAGCCGGGAATAAGTGCTCCCATGAACATGTCACCGGCACTTGCAGAGGTGACGTCGAACTCGGATGGCATCGTTAGCTCGCCAGTTGCTGCTTTATATTCGGTCTTGCGGATTGCGCTGGCTTGGTCGACCGCGCTCGATAATTGGTCGGCGAGGATGATTAGTACGATCGATGGTGGAATAATTTGACCGAGGGTGCCGGAGGCGCAAATCGTTCCGCTGGCGAGCGATTTGGAGTAGTTGTTGCGCAACATTACCGGTAGCGAAATCAACCCCATGGCGATGACTGTCGCGCCGACAATACCGGTCGTAGCGGCAAGCAACGCACCGACAAAGACTACCGAAATACCAAGCCCACCGGGCACTGAGCCAAATAGCTGTGCCATCCTCACCAGTAAATCTTCAGCCAGTTTCGAACGTTGAAACATGATTCCCATGAAGATAAACAGCGGGATAGCGATCAAGATGTCACGTTCAACGTCCCAATACAAACTACGAAAATTAGTGACGCCCGCGCTCAACCATTGGGTTGGACCATCTTGTGCAAAATAGGCACTACTGTCGCCGGCAAACAGGTAGCCACACAAGGCTGCCAGTGCGATGGTTAGAATCGATGCTCCGGGCAAGCTAAATGCCACCGGATAACCGGCGGTCAACGCTGCAATCATCATGAACAGCAAAGTAGCGAGAAATACGAGTTCCATTATTTTTTTATGTGAGCATCATGATTGGTCATGATGGTGTTTCCGCTTGATCTTGCAACTGCGCGGCATTGGTGAGGAAAGTGGCGATAAACTGAAATGCCATCGAAATTGCGAATACCAGCAAAAAACCGGCCATCAGATATTTGACATACATGCCGTATCCGCTTTGGGAGATTTCAAAACCGAGTAGTGGACTGATGATGCTGGAACCTTTATTGGACATCCCTTGCAACATAATCGTCCAGCAAAATGGTAGCCCGAGCAAAAAAGAGCCTGCGATGTTCACCCGAGCTTTTGCCTGTGCACTAAAATTAGCATAGAGTAAATCGACGCGCACATGCCCTTCGCGCGCCAATGTATAGGCACTAGAAAATAAGAACATGGCAGCACACCAAAATCGAACCAGGTCACCCATAAAAACTTGCTCATAGGAGAACACGAAGCGCGAAATGACCACCTGAAATTCTGCGATCACAATCAACAGTGCCAGCCAGATAAAGCCCAGCGAACGGGAGAACCATGCGATTACCAGCGCCGCCGCTAACAGCGGATAATGCAAATAGACGCCGCGAAAAACCGGCCTACCAAGTTGGATCGCGAGATGCTTGCCGATGATGATTTCGAGAAACCCTTCGACGCGTAAAAATGAAATGAGCATGTCGAATAGCCCGATAAGCAACACCGCCCAATAGCTCGCACGAACAATATATCCCGCCATGCGGGTGTATAAGTCGGCGTCGTCGCACAACGTGCGTGCCGGAGTGGTGAGCGTCATCCCGGCGGTGGCGGCTAGCAGTGAGGTGTAAGCGATTAGTTGAATCCATCCGTAAGGCGATAAACTCCCGGCGAGAAACTCGGAAAATTCAGGCCAGCCACGCCAGTAAACCAGATAGTTGTTGAGCAAAAATAGTAGCACCAGCGTAGCCATCAGTGCGGCCAGTGTGCGCAACATTTTTGTCGTAGTTGCGCTAGAGAACGTTAGGTTAATTTTTGCGTGCTGGCGGGAATAAAACATGCGACTATAAAGAATATGCGGTATGTAGTTGCATCCTCATTCGTGATGCAAGCACCGAAACCTTACCCAAAGCGAATACCATAAGAGAAAAACATCATTTGGTATGGGTCATCACGAACATCATTACCTCTTTTTCCTCAGATTTTGCTGTTTTTTGAGACAAAAATTTAGCGAGGAAGTAGCGTTATCAGTCATAGTATCGGCAAGTGATGTCGTGGACTATATGCCAGCATCAGCGTAAATCGTGTCGCGAGCGGTAGTGCATTCGATCATTCCCATGATGGTTACGAACACTAATTTTAGTTCGATCTGTTGAGTCTCGCTCTGTTAATTCTCCTCTATTAAGTAATTGCATTTTGTTTCCTCTTTGTGTGAGGAAATGCAACCCAAAGGTTATATTTTCAAGGTATCAAATCCTATAACCCCAACACTCGGTTGCGTTGGCTGACATATTCCTGGTCAGAGATTTTCGCCCAGGCACCGATATTGGAGCGTGCTTTGAGGAAACTCTCGTGGACGCGTCGGGCAAGGTCACTGTGCGCGACTACTTCATCGAACACTTCGGTTGCCGCTTTGCCGAATGCATCGTATATATCATCATTGAAACGCCTCAGCTGCACGCCTTGCTCGGTAATCAGTTTTGCTAATGCTTCGCCGTTTTTGGCGTTGTATTCCGACATCATCACATCGTTTTCCATCGAAGCTGCGGCTTCGATCAAATTGCGGTTGGCAGAAGACAAACTCTCCCAGAATGATTTATTAATACCGCAAGAAAGCATCGCCCCGGGTTCGTGCATACCCGGATAGTAGTAGTATTTAGCGGCTTCATAGAACTTCATCACGTTGTCATTCCACGGGCCGACCCATTCAGTCGCATCGATCGAGCCAGATATCAGGTTTTCATAAATCTGACTCCCGGGTAAGGAGACTGGCGAAGCACCTAGTTTGGCGATGACATCGCCGCCAAGCCCGGGCATGCGCATTTTCAAGCCTTTGAAATCATCGGCGGAGTTCATTTCTTTACGGAACCAGCCACCCATCTGCACGCCAGTATTGCCGCACATGATGCCTTTCAATCCCGCTTCGCCAGCGAGTTCATCCCACAACTCTTGACCGCCACCAAAACGTATCCAAGCGTTGATCTCAGTGTAGGTCAGGCCGAATGGTACGGTAGTGAAATACGCCCAACTCGGGTGTTTCCCTTTCCAATAATATTCAGCACCGTGGTACATCTGTGCATTGCCCGAAGCCACTTCGTCGAATGAATCGAACGGTTTGACTCGCTCGCCGCCGGCAAAATACTCAACAGCGATTTGCCCATCACTTATGTCGGTTATCCGTTTTGCAAATCGTTGAGCACCGGTACCAAGTCCGGGAAAATCACGGGGCCAGGTCGAGACCATGGTAATATCGATACGGCCTTTGGCCGTTGCCGGGGCTTGTTGTGCCGCAAGCATTTCAGTGATACGGTTGTTGGCAGCCTCCAATTTGGCGGTAGCTTCAGCGAGTTCAACTTTCAAACCATCGGTGTCTTTGCTAGAGCAAGCAGCGATGGTAGCAACAGCCACGCCAGCGGTTGCGATACCGACACCTTTAATTATTTCTCTACGCTTCATAATAATCCCCCAAATGGTACAGTATAAATTTAAGCGAAAGTCTGTAGCACATATAATAACAAAAGCAATGTGTTATGTGATTATATAATTACGTAAGGGCCATTTCGCACTATCAACCAACAAATAAAAAACTAAATTCAGTGCAGTGCGATGCCTATAAGGTCGTGATCAGAAATATCACGAGCATAACCACCACTCCGATTGGCAACAGTAATCCAGTCCAATCTTTAGGTGCTTCCTCGCTTTTTTTCAGCATCGACTTGATACCCGGAAACACTAATAGTACAACAATCAAACCAATTGCGCCAACTAGAATTTGCTCCCAAACCGCCATCGCTATTTTCCTCGATCCTATTTCCCCCCGATTAATCACCTACCAATGTCAAAAACTCGGCGCGCGTTCGGTGGTCGGCACGAAAACACCCCAGCATAGTCGATGTTTTCATCACCGAGTTTTGCTTGTGGACACCTCGCATCATCATACACAAATGTTTCGCTTCAATAATCACACCGACGCCTCGTGCATTGGTAATTGACTCGATTGCAACCGCAATCTGGTCGGTCAGATTTTCCTGTATTTGTAACCGACGTGCATACATGTCGGCAATACGTGCTAATTTGGACAGACCGACGACCTTGCCATCTGGCAAATATGCAATATGACATTTGCCGATAAACGGCAAGATGTGATGCTCACATAGAGAATACACTTCAACATCCTTGATGATGACCATCTGATCGTTGTCAGATTCGAATATTGCTCCGTTGACGACTTCGGAAAGGTCTTGATGATAACCTTGGGTTAGGTATTGAAAGGTTTTAGCCGCGCGCAAAGAGGTTTTTTCCAAGCCGCGTCGGTTAGGGTCTTCGCCGATCGATTGCAATAGCGAAGTATAAAGTTTGGAGATGGTATCGGTGTCAGACATGTGGCTTGGGTTATAAGTTTTAACGAGATGCTATTATAACATCTTTGATCAGTACTTTTAGTCTGCGAGGATTGCAAATGCACGTCAATGGGTTGCACAAAGCCGGGCGCAGAACGGAGGGCGGTATGGTGGAAATTGGATCGATGGCTGCTGTTCGTGCAACCGTTAGTTTGGCTGGGATGCCACGGTAACCGATATACCCAGTAGCACGGAAGCATGGAAGCATGGAAACTCGGTGCCTCCGGCAGGGAAAAGGTGTATATAGATTTCAACGATGCTAGGCGTGCTAATTTCCAGAAAAGTGTGAAATTGACCAGTCAAACTGAACGTTATTGCTCAAACGCGGTTTAGTAAGGTCAGCTGTGCGGGTTTCATCGTTGGAAGAATCTTTATGGGTGCCGTGGACACCTCACCTACAGCAGTGTTTTCGGTCGAGAAGATTTGTTGCGCATAGCGAGTTCAGATCAATTCGCATACCAGCCTTGTGTATGATCAATGATCAGGTCGGCTAGGACGCTTATGTGGTCATCACGCGTGTTTAAGCAGGGAATATAGCCGTAGCGTTTTCCTCCAGCACGCTTGAAAACCTCGCAATTCTCCATGGCGACCTCTTCGAGCGTTTCAAGGCAATCGGCACTGAAGCCCGGACACACTACCTGCACATCGTTGATTCCTGCTCGTGCTAATCTGGTCAAAGTATGGTCGGTATAAGGCTGCAACCATGGTTTTCGCCCAAGACGCGATTGAAAACTCAACTGCCAGGATTGTGCGCCCAACGAAAGTGCTTCTGCTAAATGTTGCGCGGTTTGTCGACATTGATCGGGGTATGGGTCTCCGGCGTCCGCATATGCCTGCGGGATACCATGAAATGATATTAGTAATTGCTCGCTGCTACCGTGGGTGTGGCGATATTCGCGTACAGAATTTGCTAACGCGTCGATATAACCGTGATGGTCGTGATATTGATCGATCATTCGCATTGCCGGAATGTGTCGCCACGTAGATAATTGGGTGCAGACAGCCTCAAAAGTAGAGGCGGTGGTGGTTGCGGAATACTGCGGATAAAGCGGCAAAACTAGTAACTTGTGCACGCCGGCTGACCGCAGTTCTGCCAGCGCGGAAGCGATTGAAGGCTGTCCATAGCGCATGCCCAACGCCACTCGAAATATACCAGTACCCATTTTTTCCTCGAGGTATAGTTGTAATTTCTGCTGTTGCTGAAGGGAAATTGCCAATAGCGGCGATCCGTGTTCGCTCCATATCTTTTTGTAGGCTCGAGCAGTTTTACGCGGGCGAGTAGGCAGCACGAACAGAAACAAGATTAGATACCAAAGTGGTCGAGACATTTCGACCACGTGCGGGTCGAGTAGAAATTCTTTGAGATAACGGCGGACATCGGCCGGTCGAGGAGAGTCTGGGGTGCCCAGATTGGTGAGTAAGATACCAACTGGTTCAGGAAGGGCTACAATAGGCATACTTCAAACGGATAATTGGGATTGGTCAAGTCTGGGAAGCGCACTAGCGAGTGATAATAGGTCACTGAAAATTGGTGGTTTTAGGTTATAAAGAAATTTGTGAAATGATGAATGAGGACGAAAAATTGCAGAGAATGCAATAAGTCTCCATTATACTTTAAAGAGTTCAAAATTTGGGTTATACAACTAACGGGAGAGAAAAATGAACTTCAATACTTTTATTACTTGTGCGGTCACCGGATCCGGTAATACTGTCGGTAGGCACCCGGCGATTCCGATTACTCCGAAGCAAATTGCGACCGCTGCCATCGAAGCGGCACAAGCCGGGGCTGCCATCGTACATCTGCATGTACGCGACCCCCAAAGCGGTGCCCCATCGCGTGATCCAAAACTATTTGCCGAGGTGGTGCAGCGCATTCGCGAGAGCGAGACGGATGTCGTCATTAACACCACCGCTGGTATGGGGGGTGACTTGGTATTTGGTGAGGGCGAAAACCCGTTACCACTTGATGCCAAAGGTACCGACATGGCTGGTCCATTGGAGCGCCTCGCTCATGTTGAAGAGTTGCTCCCTGAAATCTGCACGCTAGATTGCGGGACAATGAATTTTGCCGAGAGTAACTATGTGATGACGAACACACCGGGCATGCTAAAAACGATGGCGAAGCGTGTGCAGGAGTTAGGCGTGCGCCCAGAACTGGAGGTATTTGATACCGGCCACCTGGTATTTGTCAAAGAGTTGATAACCGAGGGGTTGCTCGACGATCCGATTTTGATTCAACTGTGCATGGGCATTCCATACGGTGCGCCAGACGATCCGGCGATGCTTTTGGCGATAGTCAATCAACTACCCGCTGGGGCGGTTTTTTCGGCGTTTTCGATTGGGCGGCATCAATTTCCCTATGTTGCGATGGCGGTGCTCGCCGGCGGCAATGTGCGCGTTGGCTTGGAAGACAATTTGTATTTAGAGAAGGGGGTGTTTGCAAGCAACGCACAATTGGTCGAACGGGCGGTGACGATTTTGTCGGCACTCAATGTCAATGTCATCGGACCCGAGGAAGTGCGTAAAAAATTGGCACTAAAGCAACATTAGCCTGTCAAAACGCTAAGGGGGTATTTCTGTGATAAAAAAAATTACACATGTTGGCCTCATTGGTGGGGGTGTCATCGGCTCTGGCTGGGCGGCACGGTTGTTGATTAATGGCATCGATGTCACGGTTTTTGATCCATTAGATCGGGTTGAAACTCGCATGAACGAAGTTGTCGAAAATGCGTTACGTGCCTATCGAAAAATGACCTTAGCACCGATCGAGCGAAGAGGAAAATTAGCATTTGCTCGGACAATCAGCGAAGCGGTTTCAGTCGCTGATTTTGTTCAAGAAAGTGGTCCCGAACGGCTGGAAATTAAACAAGCACTGCTAAAAGAGATTTGCGAAAATACGGATGCCGAGGTTGTGGTAGCTTCCTCGTCTTCGGGGCTATTGCCAAGTTCGATGCAAGACGGCGTACGTTTTCCTGAACGAATTATCATCGGACACCCGTTCAACCCGGTTTATTTGATACCGTTGGTGGAGATTGTCGGCGGGCGGGAAACCAGCGAATGTGCGAAGCAGGTAGCGGAGAAATTTTATCGAAGTATCGGTATGCACCCGTTGTTGGTGCGCAAAGAAATTGATGCGTTTCTTGCCGATCGAATGATGGAGGCGCTGTGGCGTGAAGCGTTATATTTAGTCAAAGACGGAGTCGCGACCGTTGACGAAATCGATCAAGCGATTTGTTACGGACCCGGTCTTCGGTGGTCGTTTATGGGCACCTTTATGGTCTATCGCGTGGCTGGCGGTGAGGGCGGCTTTCGCCATTTCATGGAACAGTTTGGTCCGAGCCTAAAATGGCCTTGGACGCGTTTTGATGGACCCGATATGAGCGAAGAACTGCTTGATAAACTAACAGCACAGTCCGATGCGCAAGCCGCTGGCAGGAGTATCGCCGATCTCGAGAGCCTGCGTGATGATTGTTTGGTTTCTGTGTTGCAAGGGCTTCGTACACACAACCATGCTGCTGGTGGAGTGTTGAGACGGTACGAAGAAAAACTATACGAGTACACCCGCCAAGAAGTCATATTGAATACTAGCACCGAGCCCGATCTGGGGCAACCGCTGGTGCTTCACAAGGGTACGGTCAAGCCGGAATGGGTCGATTACAACCAACACATGACCGAGAGTCGTTACCTGCAAGCATTTGGCGACGCATCCGATGCTTTGTTCCGCTATATCGGGGTTGATGCTGAATATCACGACAGCGGTTATAGTTACTATACCGTCGAAACACATCTCAATTTTTTTCACGAAGCATATGTCAACCAACCATTTGAGATCCATATGCAGTTATTAGGTAGCGATGAAAAACGCATTCACCTTTTTCATAAAATGTATCGCATCGATGAGCAGGGCGAAAGGATAAAATTGGCGGCTGTCGAGCAGATGTTATTGCATGTCGATATCGGAGAAGGGCGTGCTTGTACGGCAAAGCCGGAGGTATTGGCACGTTTGAATGGTCTTTTGGTGGCGCATCGTGATTTACCTGTTCCGGAACAAGCTGGGCGCTCTATTCGACGTGTTCAATAGGATTATTCAATGACGCACTTGTCATTCAGTGGGCAGAGTATACTGGTAACTGCCGGAGCGAGTGGCATTGGGTATGCAATTGCCACTTCTTTTGCAGCTGCAGGTGGCGAAGTTCATGTTGTCGATATCGATGCAGATGCGGTGGCACGGTTACATCGTGACCACCCGAAAATTTATACGAGCACGGCGGATGTGTCGGATGAAAAAGAGATCGATCGTGTGTTTGCTGATCAAGATAAACGGTTTGGTGCTATTCATGTATTGGTGAATTGTGCGGGTATCGCCGGGCCGACCGCACTCATCGAAGAAATTGAACCGAGCGACTGGCGGCGTTGTGTTAGCGTCAATCTCGATGCCACTTTTTTATGTTGCCGCCAAGCCATTCCGCGCATGCGACGCACCGCTCAAGGTTGCATTATCAATATCTCTTCCACGGCCGGCTGGCACGGATACCCATTACGTACACCGTACGCATCCGCAAAATGGGCGATCATCGGGTTGACCAAATCGATTGCTATGGAACTTGGCCCGGCCGGCATCCGTGCCAATGCAATTTGCCCGGGTAGCATAAACGGTGCGCGTATGGACCATGTCATCGTTGCTGAAGCGGCACGCAAAGGTGTGGATGCCGAACACGTGCGACGCGAATACACCGATGGCGTTTCATTGCGCACTTTTATCGATGCAAACGACATTGCCGATATGGCGTTATTTCTGGCTTCTCCTGGGGCAGCGAAGATTACCGGCCAAGCGATGACTGTCGACGGGCATATCGAAAGCTTCGGCGGCTTGAATTCATAACCAAATAGTCGAGACAATAGCATGATGAATTTTGCTCTCACAGAAGAACAACAAATGTTGATCGATACCGCTCGGCGTTTTGTTGCTGAAGAATTATATCCATATGAGCAAGAAGTCGAGAAAACCGATAAATTGCCCAATGAGTTGCGCCGTCAAATCATCAAACGCTCACTGCAAGCCGGTTTATATGCTGCCAATATGCCGGAGAAACTGGGTGGTGGTGGGCTGGATACGGTATCGATGTGCTTGCTCGACCGCGAGCTGGGGCATGCGAGTATGGCATTGCAGTATACCATCGCGCGCCCGAGCAATATCTTGCAAGCATGCGTTGGGGAACAACGTGAAAAATATCTGTACCCGTGCATTCGCGGTGAAAAAGTCGACTGCCTGGCGATGACCGAGCCCAATGCCGGGTCAGATGTTCGCTCGATGAATTGTCGTGCTGAAGCACACGGCAGTGGTTTTTCCATTAATGGGAGCAAGCATTTCATCAGTCATGCCGATGTTGCCGATTTCGTCATTTTATTTGCGGCAACTGGTGTCGAACAAACCGCACGAGGCGAAAGAAAGAAAATCACGTCATTTTTGGTGGACAAAGGTACGCCGGGTTTCACCGTGCGGCCGGGTTATCAGAGTGTTTCTCATCGCGGATACCATAACTTCATCCTTGAGTTTGACCATTGCAAGGTACCTTCAGAGCAAGTGTTAGGGGAAGTTGACAAGGGATTCGAGGTCGCTAATAGTTGGCTTGGTAATACGCGAATTCAAGTTGCCGCAATTTGTTTGGGGCGATGCGACCGCGCTTATAAATTGGCGTGTGAATATGCCGCCACGCGCAAGCAGTTCAATCAAACGATTGGTCAGTTTCAAGGTGTTGCTTTCAAACTAGCAGACATGGAAGTGCGTCGTCGTTCTGCCGAACTGCTAACTTACCGGGCAGCGTGGAAAGAAGATAATGGCGGTATGAGCGACATGGAAGCGGCAATGGCAAAACTCACCGCTACTGAAGCACTGGCTTTTATCGCCGATGAGGCATTGCAAATTCATGGAGGAATGGGGCTGATGTCTGACTTGCCAATTGAGCGTATCTGGCGGGATGCCCGTGTCGAAAGGATTTGGGAAGGCACCAGCGAAATTCAACGTTTGATTATCTCACGCGCGATATTAAGACCATTGGAAAAAGGGTCGAAATGACACCACGGAAACCCGACTTTTTCATTCTTGGTGCCCCCAAGTGTGGTACGACTTCGCTAGATACATGGTTACAATCACATCCGCATATTTTTTTGGCAGAGAAAGAAGCGCATTATTTCAACACCGATCACAAAAACCGTAAGACTACATCGTCGCCCGACTATTTGGCGTTGTTTGAAAATGCCTCAGAGGAACACCTAGCGGTCGGAGAGACTTCGGTGCGCTATCTATATTCGGACGAAGCGGTCACTAACATCCTGCGATATAACAATGATGCACGGTTTATTGTGTTACTGCGAAATCCTGTCGAAATGGTCTATTCTTGGCATAATCAAGTTTGTTTTAGCGGATTGGAAGATGTTCGAGATTTTGAGACTGCATGGGAGTTGCAAAGCGAACGCAGGGCAGGGCAACGGATACCTGCCGGTTGTCGTGAAGCGAAAATGTTGCTGTACGGTGAAATCTGTTTGTTGGGAAAGCAGTTACAGCGACTATATGAACAGTGCCTGCCTAATCGCGTCCATGTGGTGCTGTTTGATGACTTGCGCGATGATCCGGATACAACGTATCGGGGCGTGTTAGATTTTCTGCATGTCCCAACCGATCACAAACCAGATTTTGTAACATGTAATCGGGCAAAGGATTATTATTTTCGCGCCTTAAATCCGATAATATTCGGATTGGGAAAACTGAGAACCATACTACGAATAAAAAAGAGTTTTGGAGTGCTCGAATGGCTACGAAAAAAAAACGGGCGAGAAAAAACTCGTATACCGATGGCGCCTCAAATAAAAGAAATGCTTTCTCAGTATTTTTGCGCAGATATTAAACTACTAGAGAAAATGATTGATCGTGATTTGACGCATTGGAGATGATTCGTGATTGAAGAAATGGTTAGCGTAATTGTTCCGACGCACAATCGTAGTGAATTATTGCGCCAAGCGGTAGATAGCATTGTTAGGCAATGTTACCCTTTGATTGAAATTATTGTGATTGCGAATGGTTGCCGAGATGATACCGAGAGCATCGTCGCTAAAATTCAATATAAGCACCCTAAAACTATCATTTTTTTGAAGTTTGATGAAACTTTAGGTGGTGGTAAAGCGCGCAATATCGGCATTGACAAAGCACAAGGAGAATATATTGCTTTTCTGGATGATGATGATCGTTGGCATCCGGATAAACTTGCAACACAAGTTAAATTATTAAATGAATATCGGTGCTCGATTGTTGGTACAAACTTTTATTATCTTTATGGGAAGGGAAATCACCCTCGCCCGGCCGGAAGACTTAGTAAGGGAAGTATGAGATTTCAAGATTTGTTTTATGAAAATAGTTTAGGTGGCTTTTCGTTGTGCTTGACCAAAAAATCCTATATTGGGGACAGTCGAATCAATGAACATTTGGAAGCACTGCAAGACTGGGATTTGTGGTGTAAAATAGCCAAGAACACGAACCTCCCGCTTCGCATCAGTCCCGCATATCATGGATATTCTCGCATTGATAGAGAGAGAATATCCAACCGCTATAGCAATGTTGTTGGAGCACAACAATTATTTTTGCAGCAATGGCAAAACGATTTGGATGATCCGAGCATTAATTATCATAAAATGAGAATATTTTGCCACCGGATAAAAATACAACGAGTAAAAAAACTGCGCCGTTATGTAATGAATATAAGATGGGTTATCAAAACAATTTATAATAGCCCGGAAAGATTGCGCCTCAAACGATATGTTCACTACCTTCTCTTGCCATTTGTTGATATTGATGCGATACGGATTTTTGCGTGTTTTCGCATAAGAAAATTTGGGGTGGGCAATCTATGGAACAACAACCATTAAGGCGATGAGAGTAGTTGCTTTTTTATACAGTTATTTTTATGTAACAAAATATCGTATTTATCATGCTTTTAAGCGACGTCCGGGTATTAATACCGAACCGAGAGAAATTCGAGTAATTGTCAGCTTAACAAGTTATCCAGCACGGTTGCAGACCGTGTTTTTGTCCATCGAATCGTTACTCAACCAGACATTTTCACCTGACCGGGTGATTCTCTGGTTGTCCGCCGACGAAATTCTTTCCAAAAACTTACCAGACAACCTACTTTCGCTCCAATCCAGAGGGCTCGAGATTCGCCTACTCGATGAAAATATCCGGTCTTACAAGAAACTGGTATATGCGGCTGAAGAGTTTAGCGGTTGCCACATCGTTACTTGCGATGACGATGTCATGGTCCCAAAGTGGTTTTTGTCCGAGCTGTATCAGTCATATCGGAAATATCCGGATTGTATTTCAACCTATCGATGTCGTGTTATACAGAAAGTGAGTAATACCGAGTTTGCACCATATTTACTCTGGAAATTCTCCGATGTACGAAAGCCATCACATGATAACTTTGCAAATGGTGGCGGTGGTACCTGGTATCCACCCGGCACTTTAAACAAAGAACTATCCAACCGTCTGTTTATGAAATTGGCACCGGATGCCGATGATATTTGGTTTAAGGCAATGGGGATGCTAAACAACACCAAAATAGCAATAGTTAGGAAAAAAAGCATCGATTTCCCTTATATTCAAATTGGGCAAACACAGGCAAAAACGTTGTGGAAAACGAATATCCATGAAAATGATCGCCAACTAAAAGCAGTCTTTGATCATTTTGACTTACATCGTTTAATTTCTGAAAGTGATGTGAAAGTCAGTTCGTACCCGCTGAAACGTATTTTTGACATTGCTTTCGGTATTTTTTTGTTGCCGATATTGATTTTGCCAATGATATTGCTGGCAGCAGTTATTAAAATCATGTCGAAAGATAGTGTTTTGTATTGGTCGAACCGAGTCGGTAAAGATGGAGTGGTTTTTTCCATGCCAAAGTTTAGAACAATAAAAGAAAACACATCCGATCAAACCCATAGCCCCTATATTAACTTTATCGGCGGGTCTCTGCGATTGAGTAGCCTGGATGAACTTCCGCAAATTTTTTCTATTTTTCGAGGGCAGATGAGTTTTGTCGGGCCGCGCCCAATTATCCCCGAGGAGGACGATTTGATCCGTCTACGTAAGAAAAAATACGCGGATCGTGTGCTTCCTGGTCTAACCGGTTGGGCGCAGATTAATGGTAGAGATCGTTTGACACCAGTGGAAAAGGTCGCTTTTGATTTGGAGTATGTCGCCACTCAGTCGTTATGGTTGGACGTAAAGATATTACTCATTACGATTATCAAAGTGATTAAAAGAGAGAACATCTCTCTATAACAGATGATGAAGTTTCAACTGTTACTAGCGACCGTCGATAGTAAATTTTTTATGCGAGGCTATGTCCTGCCATGCAAGAATTATTTGGTAATCAATCAGCTCCAAAATAGGCAGTCGGCGAAGTGCAACGGGGAAAACATTATTCACTGCCACGAAAAAGGACTTTCAAAAAGCCGAAATTTGGCTTTACAAAAAGCCCTAGGGGAAATCTGTCTGATTGCCGATGACGATGTGTCTTATATTGAATCGGTGGAAACTATTATATTGGATGCGTTTGAAAAAAATCCATCTGCGGATGTGATTACTTTTCTGACGCGTACTCCGCAAGGTGACTTACTAAAACCAGGTAATAGCAAAAAAAAATGGCATACTCGCCGTTCGGTCATGCGCGTTATTTCTTATGAAATCGCTTTTAGAACTCAAGCAATAAGGAACGCTAATTTGTATTTTGATGAGCAATTTGGGCTAGGCGCACAATTTCCAACCGGTGAAGAGAATATATTTTTAATCGATGCCATTCGTAGCGATTTGAAAGTACTCCATGTACCCATTCCGATTGTGACTCACCCTCGTTACAGTTCAGGCGGTGATTTTTCCAACCTCGATTTGATCAGAGCGAAAGGTGCTATGTTTTTTAGAATGTTTCGTTTCAACGCTTATTGGATTTCTGCGTTGTTCGCATATCGCAAATATCACATGTCCAATATGAGCCACCGAAAGTTTTATCGTTTGATGTGCGATGGTATATCAGCGTATAAGCAACGCCATGCCTAACTTGGTTTCCATTATCACGCCGTGCTACAACTCAGAACGTTTTATCGCAGATACGATCGAATCGGTTTTGGCGCAAAGTGTACCAAACTGGGAGATGATTATTGTAGACGATAATTCAACAGATTCATCCCGCGCTATTATTTCCCGGTATGTTCAAAAAAGTAGCAAAATAAAACTTATCGGACTAAATTCAAATGTCGGTACTCATCAGGCACGGAATATTGCCACCCGGCATGCGGTAGGTCGATATATTGCATTTCTCGATAGCGATGATTTATGGTTACCTTCCAAACTGGAAAAGCAAATTAACTTTATGACCGAAAATCAGACTGCTTTCAGTTACACATCCTATCGTTTAATCGATGAACATAATAATGATCTGGGGGTGTTTATCACAGAACCTTCGGTAAGTTATTTTGACTTGTTGAAAAAATCTCCGATTGGTTGTTTGACCGTGATATACGATATCGAGCAACTTGGGAAAATGGATATGCCTAATATCGCTTTAGGGGAAGATTATGCTACGTGGCTGGAGATTTTGAGTAGGATAAAAGTTGGTAAAGGCATTTTGCAGCCGTTAGCTATTTATCGGATGCACAAAACCTCTCTTTCTTCTAATAAAATAAGGTCGGCAATTTGTAGGTGGAAAGTGTATCGTGATTTTCAGAAAATTGGGTGCATAAAAAGTTTCTATTATTTCTGCCATTATGTTTGTTACGGGGTGGTGAAATATCGGGTAGCATCAAAATGGCGATCAATTTAGAACAACAACTTGCTAATACCAGCTCTGAACTGACGGTCATCCGGGTAATACTTTTCATGCAACTTATAAAACTTCCGTGCGTCTTCGGTGTTTTTAATAAACAGCCCGGTCAGTATTAAGGTGCGCAATGTTTTTCTCTGTTTGATTAGTAGCGCCTCTGGTTTCGACGAAAACTCATTGTAGATACGCCGAACACTCGGCAGATCGTTCTTTTTTTTGTAGATTACCAGTAAGTTAATATGCGTTGGATATAGACCGATTGGCGATTGATTTTTCGATCTTTCCAGTACTTTTGTCGCTTCGGAGATGCGGTTTAAGGAAATTAAATTTCTAGATTTCTTTTGTTTCGCAAGCCAGGTATCTGCAACACATTGGTCAATGAGTTTGAGGGCTTTCTGACTGCTTTTATGAAAGCCGTTATTGTGATAAATGTCGGCCAAGTAATAAAGAATTGCAACGGATGATTTATGACACATCAGTGTGCGTTTTTGCGGCGAAACTTCCCATGTAAAGGTTTTGATTCCTTTACTAAGAGATGACATAAATATAAGCCATGAAAAATTGAGTGCGAGTATAAAAATCAATACGCAGCCAACACCAGTAACCCCAACATACCAGTGTGCTCTTTTAACAGGAAATGAAATCGTTTTTAGTCTTGGGTTATAAGAATCACTACCTTTGATGGTAAAACCGATATATAACCCCAGAATGATGAGCGTTGCCGGCATCTGATAGGGGAAACTAAACTGCATATTGATAGCACTACCAAGCAATGCGGATGCAACTAACCAGTAAAATATTTTTGCTGGTGTATCGCCGTTGGTGATTAAACGATACAACCCCATTAGCAATCCAATGATTGCTCCCAGCAATAAAACCAAGCCGACTATACCCAGTTCAATGCCAGTTTCGAGTAAATCATTGTGTACACGCAGCGGCAAAAATACCGTATATTGTGCCGAGTTTGTGAGTAGGTTGTAGTAAAAACTCCCCATCCCGGTACCAAAAAACGGGCTGGCTTGGATCATTTTTAAAGCGGCGTCCCAGAGTTTATAACGTACCGCTTCGTTGCCATCGAGTGCTGCCCCATAACTACTGAGATCACTTTGAATGCTGGTGACTTTTTCAGAAAGCATGTGGATGATTCCGCCCAGTTCATATTTTCCATGACTGAACACTAGTAGAAAAGTCAAAACCAGTGCTAAGATCGCCGCTAATTTATGTTCCACTCCCCAATTAATTTTCCTTTCTTTTACAATGTCCCCAAGTGCGGTTCGATAATATAAAAATCCGGCAATAATCACTATACTTTCCACTAAAAGTGCCAGCCAGGCACCCCGTGTCTGTGTGTGATAAGCGTATGCCAATACGATAGCAACGGCAAAAAAATAGAGTTTTGAAAAATACTTATGCTGATCAAATAGGAGTAAAAAAAACATCATCGGAAAAGTTAACACAATGACCTGCATTGAAATGTTCTTATTTCCAAAATTTGCTGCAGGCGATCGATGCTGCATGAATATATCGATGGATAGCATCGATTGCAAAAGACCGACAATCGAAATGTACACAGAAATCAAGGTAAGAAGCCGGGCAAGGCTGAGCATAGACTTATGAGTTGGCTGCATGGTTAGAGCCAGAAAAATCGTCGCGCCGGTTGCAATCCATAACAGGTATTTACTGAAGAAAAAGTCGATACTGGGAGCCCACAGAATCGACAAACTGGCCAATAATAATAAGCCGACAAGAAAAACCCGCGTCGCGCTCAATGTAAGCATTGCTTGTTTGATTTGCCGATTAGTATAGAACCAGTACATTAACAAACCGACAAAACTAATCTCGGCAATTGCTTCTCGGAGCATACCGGAGTAATCTAACGGCGAGTTGTCCAGTATGCCCATCATCGACAGGGTGCTACATAATATAGCGACAGAAAATATCGAGATCGGTTGGCTGGTTTTGTTTTTTGTGGTACGTGCTCTCACTGTGTTTCCCCAGTTTTTTCTACACTTAGGGCAGAATTTGCTAAAATAATTGTTTGCACGTAGTGCAAAGTGCGCATTGCACGGTAATTATGTGCTACCAAACAGAAAATCAAGACAAAACCGCCTTCTTTTTCAAAAAATTTAGGCTTATGCGTTAACGGTATTCTACTATGTTCGAATGTGATCAGTTTATCTATGTACGGATGCAAAAAACAGCATCGCGTTTCATTCTAGAACTATTGAAGCAACTGTTTACCGGGCAAACAATTGGTACGCATTGTTGTGCGACCACACAACAAATTGAGCGCACGCCTTATTTTATTTCTTCGATTCGAAATCCGTGGGACTGGTACTTATCGCTTTGGCTTTTTGGGGTGTCGGGGCGCGGCGGTCTACGACAAAAGTTAACCAAATTGCAGTGGCGAAGTTCATTCAAAAACCCGTACACAAGCCTGAAAGATCGTGCCGAGTGGCGGCGGCTTTATCGTAGTAGCAACGATACTCACGCTTTCCGTAAATGGCTCGCTCTATTATGCGACCCGCAAAATGCGCACAATCTTGGTGAAGGGTATAGTCCTATCAGTCACTGGGTGGGGTTTATGACCTATCGGTACCTGCTTTTATGTTGCAGATTTAATGCGATTACTAAGGCTACACTAAATGATCTAAATGATTTTACTGCGTTGAAAAAACTTGAAAAGCAAACCTGTTATATCGACTATTTTATTCGCCAGGAAAATCTTGAGCAAACCTTTTTTCAGGCACTTGAGCCTGTCCGGTCGTTGTCCGCGGAGGAAGTCAATCTGGTGAAAAATGCCCCGCGTATGAATGTGTCGACGCGTCTTTTTTCGTTGGATGATTATTATGACCAACCTTCACTCGATTTGATCTTCAACCGGGATCGGTTGCTAGTTGAGAAATTCAATTATTTACCGCCCACATTAAAAGCGTAAAACGAACGCTATGGATGTCGCTACCACTCGTCTCAATCGTTGCTTAAACCCGAAATCGATTGCGGTCATCGGCGGTGCCGAAGCCTCACGGGTGATTACGCAATGCCATAAACTAGGCTTTGCCGGAGATATTTTTCCAGTTAACCCGAAGCGTGACTCCATGCAAGGGTTGCGTTGTTATCCTGATATCGATGCTTTACCCGAAGCCCCTGATGCAGCGTTTATCGCCATTCCCGCGGAACCTACTATCGGGGTTGTCAAAGCACTTTCCCAGCGTGATTCTGGCGGGGCTGTGTGTTACGCCTCTGGCTTCAAAGAAACTGGGAAGGAGGGGGGCGACCGTCACCAACGCTTGCTTCGAGCAGCCGCGATGATGCCTATATTTGGGCCAAATTGCTACGGCTTTATCAACTTGTTGAGCGGTGCTGCGCTATGGCCTGATTATCATGGAGCAAAACGTGTAGAAAAAGGAGTTGCAATTCTTTCACAAAGCGGAAACGTCAGTTTGAGTCTGAGCATGCAACAACGACTGCTACCGATCGCGTGGCTGGTAACCCTTGGAAATCAAGCGGTGGTAGGTTTTGAAGAAGCAATCTTGGCGGCGCTTGAAAACAGTAGCATTACTGCAATTGGTATCCATATCGAAGGGCTAAACAACATACCTTTGTTCGCTAAAGTGGCCGAGCGTGCAAAATTGCGTGGCATCCCATTGGTGGTACTTAAAGCGGGACGATCAGAGCTCGGCGCACACATAACTTTCAGCCATACGGCCACTTTGGCAGGCAAACAATTATTGTATGAGGAGCTGTTTGAGCGACTTGGAGTAGGGCAAACTTCAACCCTTGAAGAATTTATCGAAGCACTCAAACTGGTATCAATTAGCGGTGTGCTATCCGGCAACCGCATCGCCTCCATGAGCTGTTCTGGTGGTGAAGCAACACTGATTGCCGATTTGTCCAGCAGTCGTACGATCGAGTTTCCTCCACTCGACGAGGATCATCGAAAAACTGTGCAAGCGACCTTAAATGAATATGTGCACGTCAGTAATCCGCTCGACTACCACACGTTTATCTGGGGCGACCGTGAACGCATGCTCGATACTTTTAGTGCGATGATGGCGGGCAATTTCAATTTGACGGTGCTCATCATAGACACCCCGTCCGATGATCGGGAGGCAACCGAGATTTGGTTGCTCGCTGTGCATGCTTTCATCGACGCTTGTCGCACGACTAACACTAAAGGTGCATTGATATCGTCGCTGAGCGAGAGTTTGCCTAACGAAGTTGGTCGTATAGTGATTGAAAACAAAATCACCCCTTTGCATGGGATCGAACAAGCATTAATAGCCATCGAGGTGGCATACCGCATTAGTAATGCATGGTCACAGCGCGCCGCTCCACTGGCTTTGAGGCATGTCGCCGGCACTTCTGAGCGAATGAATACAGTGCTCGATGAATACCAAGCCAAACAACTGCTTGCTTGCACTGGGTTGTCGACGCCACCGTCTATCGTGGTAGAGTCAGTTGAAGCGGCCGCGGTTGCTGCCGAACAACTGGGCTATCCGGTCGTGCTAAAGGGGCTGTCTAGCGGGATCGCTCATAAAACCGAACTCGGTCTGGTGGAGGTAAATTTAAAGAAAAGTGGGCAAGTTGCCAAACATGCAAAGCGCATGTTCACCACCTCCGACCGATTATTGGTTGAAAAGATGATTACCGGTGGGGTTGTTGAACTGTTGCTTGGTATCAGTACTGACCAGCAGTTTGGGCATTACTTAATCATCGGGTTTGGCGGTACTTGGGTCGAGTTGTTCGAAGATCGTCAGTTGTTATTGCTACCGGTGGACAAAGAGATGATTCGCCGTGCACTCAATCGTTTGAAGATAGCACCTTTGTTGAATGGTTATCGCGGGCACCCACCGGCCGATGTAGACGCAGTCATCGAATGCGCACTCCGTCTCACCCAGCTGATAGAGCATGAAAGGAATGATATTGTGGAAATTGAAATCAATCCAATAATAGTGAAGCCTAAAAATCAAGGCGCCGTAGTTGCGGATGCGTTGATTACCCGGCAAAATGTTATAAAATAAAAAGAACCCTGAGTTAGACGGAAATGAAAGAATGAAAGATGATGCAGTCATAACACGTAGCGAAGGGGCAGTGCTAGAAGTGGTACTAACCCGTCCGAAAGCGAATGCCATCGACGCTCCGACTAGCCGGAAATTAGGCGAAGTATTTGCCAATTTCCGCGATAATTCGAGTTTGCGTGTGGCGATTATTACCGGTGCAGGGAAAAAATTTTTCTGCGCTGGATGGGACCTCAAAGCGGCAGCGGAAGGCGAATCTGCGACCGCTGATTTTGGCATGGGTGGGTTCGGTGGATTACAAGAATTACCTGGCTTGAACAAACCAGTGATCGCCGCGGTCAATGGAATCGCTTGTGGTGGTGGGTTAGAGCTGGCAATTTGTGCCGATTTGATCATCGCCGCCGAACATGCGAGTTTTGCCTTGCCAGAAATCACCGCTGGCACAATCGCAGATGCGGCAACTATTAAATTGCCGAAACGAATTCCGTACCACATTGCAATGGAGATGTTACTCACTGGGCGGTGGATGGATATGTCCGAAGCCCATCGTTGGGGGCTGGTCAATGAGGTGGTTGCCGCCGATCAGTTATTGCCGCGGGCACGAGAATTAGCGCAACACCTTGCTGAAGGTCCGCCGCTGGTGTTCGCGGCGATCAAAGAGTGTATCCGTATGACCGAGACATTACCCATGCAGGAATCTTTTGACTTATTTCGTAGCAAAACGCCGCCTACCATTGATAGGCTCTACTCCAGCGAAGATATGCGCGAAGGTGCGAAGGCATTCAGCGAAAAGCGCAAACCAGTGTGGACTGGGCGATGACTGCTCACTCAAATCTACCCAGGCAGCATGGTGCGATGGAGTACAGCGAGCCACCGGTGGACATCGATGCTGTCAGATATTATCGGCTTGGCAGAATTCAAGAAAAATTGAGAGCGTTTGATTACGCTGGCATTTTGCTATTCGACCAAGTTAATTGCAGATATGCATGCGATGCCACCAATATGCAAATTTGGTGTTCGCATTATGAAACCCGTTGCGTTCTTGTGCTCACGGATGGCCCGATGATTTTGTTCGATTATGGAAATTACCCGCATCTTGCTGAAGGCATTGCAACGATCGACGAATACCGCGTAAACTCGTCGTTTTATTATTTTGCCGCCGGCTCACGTGGCGAAGAAAAAGCACGCAAGTTTGGCGAAACCATCGCAGATTTGATTAAAACACATGGTGGTGGTAACACCCGTTTGGCAGTCGACCGTTTATCTGACATGGGTTGCAAAGCACTTCGTCGCAACGACATTTCCATTCATGATGGCATTGAAATCATGGAGTTGGCAAGGGTGATCAAATCGCCATCAGAATTAGTTTTGATGCAAAAATCCATCGATGTTTGTGAAATTGGTTTGCGACGAATGCGTGCAGCAACCGAACCTGGAATGACAGAAAATGCGCTATGGGCAATTTTGCACCATACCAATATTGAACTTGGCGGCGAGTGGATTGAAACCCGCTTACTGTCATCAGGAGAGCGGACTTTCCCATGGTTCCGCGAAGCATCCATGCGAAAAATCGAAGCCGGTGAAATGATTAGCGTAGATAGCGATTTGATCGGCCCTTATGGCTATTGTGCAGACATGTCGAGATCGTGGATCTGTGGTGAAGTTAAACCGACCGACCAACAAAAACGGATTTATGAACTCGCATGCGAGCAAATTGAATACAATAAATCGATTCTTAAAGCGGGCATGACCTTCCGTGAAATCGCCGAAAAAGCATGGAAAATTCCGAATGAGTTTATTGGTAATCGATACGGAGTTCTTATGCACGGTGTCGGTCTCGCTGATGAATACCCGAGCATCAAACACGCCAATGATTTTGAAAATAAAGGATACGATGGTGTATTGGAGGAGAATATGACGATTTGTGTCGAATCCTATATTGGTTCGCCGGACAGCATGGAAGGAGTGAAACTCGAAGAGCAAGTCTTGATTACAACTGCCGGTATCCAGCAGTTGACTACTGATTCACTGACAGATGGGTGGTAGCACCCTCTTCTAAATGCCCTCTCACGAGATATTTGATTACATTATTATTGGTGCGGGTTCGGCCGGATGTGTTCTTGCAAACCGCTTGAGTGAGGATGCAGATACCACTATATTACTCCTTGAATATGGTGGCAAAGACAACAGCATTTTTATACAGATGCCAACTGCGTTGTCGATTCCGATGAACACCGAACGTTTTGCTTGGCAGTTTCATACCGAACCTGAGCCGGGCCTCGACAATCGCCGCATGCATTGCCCGCGCGGAAAGGTGTTAGGGGGGTCGTCGTCAATCAATGGCATGGTTTATGTGCGTGGTCATGCCGAGGATTATCAAGAATGGGTGCAAAGCGGCGCGGCCGGCTGGGAATATAAAAATTGCCTGCCGTATTTTAGAAAAGCCGATGACTGGAAA
>WASV01171386.1_pt1 | contig 24920 bp, 28 predicted proteins | sample 5698531 | NCBI WGS metagenome assembly WASV01 (sample SAMN11175559, study PRJNA528189) | sponge metagenome | isolation source: marine sponge | host: Myxilla | place: Antarctica: Western Antarctic Peninsula, King George Island | collected 2013-01 | reverse complement strand
CAGATGGGTAGTAAAACAGATGGGTAGTAAAACAGATGGGTAGTAAAACAGATGGATGGTAAAACTGGTGCACTATTTATTGTTGCAACCCCAATTGGAAATCTTGCCGATATCACCCGGCGGGCAGTAACCACATTAGCGCGAGTCGAGCTGATTCTTGCCGAAGATACGCGTCGCGCGTCAATTTTATTGAACCACTTGAATATTGGTACACCCACCCACTCGCTTCACAAAGATAACGAGGCGGCGAAGTTATCCGGATTATTGCACAAACTTGTTGCCGGAGCCGAGTTTGCCTTGATTAGCGATGCGGGTACACCGCTTATCAGCGATCCGGGCTATTTGTTAGTGCGGCGTGCGCGAGAGGAGGGCGTCTCGGTCATCCCAATACCTGGAGCAAGTGCTGTGATCGCTGCATTATCCGCTTCCGGGCAGGCCGCTAACCAATTTTGTTTTGAAGGGTTTCTGCCAGCCAAAACCGGGGCACGTGAACGTCATTTGCTGAGGTTGCAGCAGGAGTCGCGCACACTAGTTTTTTATGAGTCGGCTCATCGAATAGGGGCAACTTTGGAGGCGATGGCAACTGTATTTGGAGCCGATCGGGAACTGACGGTGGCGCGAGAAATCACCAAAAAATTCGAAACATTTTATAGTGGTACAGTAGCAACCGTTAGCACCGCACTACTTAGCGCTCCGAAAGGTCATAAGGGAGAGTTTGTAATCGTTGTTAGTGGTCTTCCCGCTGAGCGGGTGGATCGCCGGCAAATGGCAGATAATACTCAAATCATGAGGTTGCTGATGTCGGAAATGTCACTCACAAAAGCGAGTAAAATTGCCGCGCAGATTACCAATCAAAAGCGCAACGAGTTGTATACGATCGGGCTTAATATTAAAGATTGAGTTTGCGTAGTTGACGAGACTTCCAAAGCCCTTTATCATGCCAACACTAGCACTGCATGGGTGCTGAATTATGCTCTTTTCCCGCCTCCTTTAATGCTCTGGATTAAATCTTTTCATCTTCTGTTTGTGATCACTTGGTTTGCTGGGCTATTTTATTTACCGCGTCTATATGTGTACCACACACAAGCGGAGGATAAGGATAGCAGCCATCGCTTCAAGCTCATGGAACGCAAATTATTTTGGGTAATCATGACACCAAGTGCAGTTTTAGCGATTGGTTTTGGTGGATGGTTATCGCTTGGATATGAGATTAGCGGGCATTGGCTCGCTGTCAAGTTGTTGTTAGTGGTTTTATTGATCGTCTACCATGGCTGGTGTTATTGGGTATTGGAGGCCTTTCGGCATGACCAAAATACGCACGGACATATTTATTATCGTTGGATGAATGAAGTGCCGGTGATACTTTTGACGGCTATCATCATATTGGCGGTAGTCAAGCCAATTTAACGGATTAGCATTCCGCTTTGGGGGCGCGGCGTAGTAGTTTCTCGACTTCTTCTTTCGGATTTCGCTTTTGAACAATAATCTGATATACGCATTCGGTAATCGGCATTTCAATATTGCGTTTACGGCTGATCTCATAGAGTTCGCAAACGTTGTGGATGCCTTCAATTTCTTGCCCTACCGCCTTCACAACTTGTTCATGGGGTCTGCCTTTGCCGATACCCAAACCAAAGCGTCGATTTCGTGATTGATCGTCGGTGCAAGTCAATATTAAGTCGCCAACACCAGTTAGCCCGGTGAAAGTAGCAGGTTGTCCGCCAAGAGCAACCCCGAAGCGAGTCAATTCTGCCAGCCCGCGCGTGATTAGTGCCGCTCGAGCATTCGCTCCGTAACCGAGCCCATCGCTGATTCCGGCGGCAATCGCAAGTACATTTTTAACCACTCCACCCAGCTGAACACCCACTAAATCAGTACTAGAATATACCCGTGTGGTATCGTTTCGAAACCATGTGGACAAAAAATTGGCGGTCGCTTGGTCAGCGCATGCAACCGTCAAGGCGGTCGGCAACCCGGCGGCAACCTCGGTAGCAAAACTGGGACCTGATATAGTAGCCTGAACACCGCTATCACCAAAAAACTGCGTAACGACTTCGCTCAGCAATTTGCCGCTACCGGGAGCGAATCCTTTGGTACCCCAAATGATTGTTGTGTCTGAGGTAAGGGCTCCGGTGGCGATAACCTGTTGATAGAGTTTCTCAATAGTTTGGTAAAATGCCCGGCTTGGCACCGCAATCACAAAAGTGAGGGGAGCGTTCGCCAGCAACGATGAGAAATCAGTTTCAACTAAAATATTGTCGGGGAAAAGAATATTTGGCAAATACTTTGTATTTTGCCTTTGTTTTTTTATGGATGCCATTTGAAGGGCATTTCTACCCCATAGTTTTACCGTGGGCACATTTTTTGCGAGCGTGATCGCTAATGCGCTACCCCATGATCCCGCACCGATAACAAAAATAGATTCCGGGATCGTGTGCATGGTCGGAAAACTAGATGACAAATTTTCGTAGGGTATTCGGAGTAGGGATAGGGGACGATGCCCTAATTGAGTTGATTCCGCTGATCCGGTTGAGGATCGGGAGTCCCGTTCGCTTTTTTCCGGTGGTATAAGGCTTGGAAGTTGATCGGGCTTATCAATAGTTGAGGGAAGCCACCTTTAGAAATCATAGCGGCGACCGTTTCACGCACAAAGGGGAGCAAAATATGCGGGCAGGCAGTTTCCAAAATCACTTCAATATTTTCTTTATTAACATGGGTAATTTCAAAAATTCCTGCTTGCCGCACTTCCACCAAGAAAGCGGTGTCTTCATTGTGTTTGGCAATGATAGTGGTTTGCAGAACTACTTCGTAATAATCTTGTTCGACGTCGATTTTCTGGTGAGTCAAACTCATCTGCACGTCTAACTTTGGGTTGAGTTCATTTTGCCCAAATATATGCGGGCTGGATGGTGATTCAAATGAAGCGTCTTTCAAGTAGATGGTTTTCGCTTCGACTTTAGCTGGAGAGGGGGGATTAGGCATGATTGAGTTCGAAAAGGTGGGTTAATTTTTTACCAATGGGAAGTTTTCTTTTTTCCAAGCGGCCAAACCTCCTTCGAGAATATAAATCTGGTCAAATTCATTGCGTTTCAAGATTGCAACCGCTTTGGCAGAACGAGTGCCGTTCTCACAGATAATGACAATGGGCTTTTTCCGGTATTTATTCAGTTTTGTTAATTTATCATTGAATTGGGTGAACGGGAGATTAATCGCTTGTTCAATATGCCCTTTATCGAATGTCTCTGCCTCACATATATCGACTAATATTGCTGAATCTCGGCTTTGGAATTTCGGTAGTTGTAATGCAGAAATCTTTTTAGCACCGCCGGTAGATGGCCCAGCGGATAGTAATAACACCAGCACCACCAAGAGCGCAAATAAATACCAATTCTCGAAAATGAATTCGTTAATCATTGTATGAGGAAAAGTTTGGTTATTTTAAGGTTGAAACGAGTGACAATTCTACCTGAACTATGCTTGCTTTTGTAAGAAATTTATACCGTAGAGGATACTCCAGAACTATACGCAAGGGGGCAGTTAGGAGAGTTTTGGGTGGTGCTTTTAGTTGTTTGTACCTTTACGTTTATGGCGATAAATGTGTCTGATGAAGAAAAGAGCAGCACATCGTGCCCAGTTGAAATTGCGGGATAAAATCAGCAAGCCCAAAGGAATCATCCAAAAACCGAGAATGGGTAGGGCACCCAATATTCCACCAAATAATAGAAGTATCCCGAGCACGATCCGAGTCGAAGCGGGCATTTTCTTAAATAGCCTAAAAAAACGGAGCAGGGGAAATAACTTTGATTTCACTGGAGTTTTAAAAGAATGGTAGAATTGGATCTTCTTTTGCGCGATTATTTAGAAATGATCGCATTTAACATAATTTTAAGCAACCATTTCTAATGGGGTGCAATTTATATGCGCTATGAATTTACAAAAATGCAATCGTTGGGTAACGATTTTATCATAATTGATGGGGTGTCTAAAGAAGTTAAATTGACCACCAAGATCGCTCAAAGCCTCGCCGATCGACACTTCGGCATCGGCTGTGATCAAGTTTTATTGGTGCAGCCTGGGCAACTTAAAGCGGACGAATTTATTTTCAAGATATTCAATCAAGACGGTAGTGAAGTCGGGCAATGTGGTAATGGTGCACGCTGCCTCGCCACTTTTTTACATGAGCGGCGATTAACCAAAAGAAAGACCATGAACGTTCGGACGCATAACGCATGCATGAAGTTAATAATCAATCCGGATGAAACGGTGAGTGTGGAAATGGGGGTTCCCGAATTCCAACCATCCAAGATTCCATTTTTGGTGAAGCAAACCGCCTCCCGATACGTGCTTGATTTGGGTGATCAACCCGTTGAAATTTCTGCGCTCTCGATCGGTAATCCACATGCTGTGCTACGCGTCCCCGATATTAGCCAAGCCTTGGTAGCCACGCACGGGCCGTTGCTGGAAAATCATGCACAATTCCCGGATAAGGCGAATGTCGGTTTTATGCGAATCGCGGCGCGCAACCATATTTATTTACGCGTACATGAACGGGGGGTGGGGGAAACATTAGGTTGTGGTAGCGGTGCTTGCGCGGCGGTTGCCGCTGGTGTTCTCCTTGACTGGTTGGATTGCGATGTGCGGGTATCACTTCCAGGAGGAGATGTGACGGTAAACTGGCAAGGGGAAAATCATCCGATTTTTCTGACCGGTCCGACACATACGGTTTTTCATGGGGTGATTGAGTTATAATCTAATGGGTAGCAGATATGCTATCATTATTTTAGCAACCTACAACCATGCTCACATTTAAATGCTAAAACCACAGGAAATTGCGAATTACTTAAAAGATAATCCGGGTTTTTTTGTGGACCATCGGGAAGCACTCGAACACTTGAACTTGCCGGAGTTAACTCCATTCCACGAACGTCAAGTGTTGACCTTGCGCAACCGACAACAGACACAACAAGCACAATTCGCCTCGTTAGTAGATGTCGTTCGAAGCAATCAAGATTTAGTCGTCGAATTGCATCGTATTGCGATCGAACTACTCGTTTTGAAAGATCGTACGCCTATCGATTTAACCGCGCTATCGGAATTGATAAAACAACGTTTTTCCTTGTCCGATGTGGCTGTTTTGCTGAAATCACAAAAAAGTAATTTTCCACAAGATGTAGATTATGAACTGTTATGCCAACGCGTTGAACATCTACATAGTGTTTGTGATGATCGGGTCGCAAAGCAACTGAGCTCCGCGTTATTCCCAGGCACTCAATTGATCAAATCCTGTGCATTTATTCCGATCGTTCACCAGAGTCAATTATATGGCGTGCTGATTATTGGTTCTGTCGATAGCGATCGATTTCAGCCGGATATGGGTGGGTTGTTTCTTGACTTTCTCGGGCAACTGATCGGTGCCTATCTAGTTGGCCGAACTTGAGTTGAATATGAGCGATTGTCAGCCATGACCCAACCTCAGCCATGATCCAACCCGTACGCGAGTTTATCGACCACCTGCAGCAAAGCCACATGTCGCCGCATACCATCACAGCATATACGCGCGACCTCAATCGTTTGCTGCTATTTATCGAGAATTCTGATGATTGTGATTGGAAGCATTTATCCGTGAAGCATGCACAAACATTTACGACCAGTTTGCGTCGATCGGGGTTATCGGCGCATAGTATCCGCCGCGCTGTGTCCGCCGCTAGATCTTGGTATCACTATTTGCTACGGCAGGGAAGTGTGTCGGCAAACCCGTTTGAAACGGTACGTTCGCCAAAAGCCAAGCACAAATTACCGGGGACGCTGAATGTAGATGAAATAAATGGATTGCTCGCCCAGCATGACGGCGATGCGCTATCGATTCGAGATTACGCCATACTAGAATTGTTTTACTCTTCGGGGTTGCGCTTGAGCGAGTTAGCATCGCTAAATTGTGATGGCGTTGATTTAGCACAATCGGAGGTCAGGGTGACCGGAAAAGGCAACAAGCAGCGCATCATTCCGGTTGGTGCTAAGGCTATCACCGCAGTTCAAGAGTGGCTGGGTTGTCGCAAAAGCCTTGCCGCATCCGGTGAACGCGCTTTATTTTTGAACAAAAACGGTGGGCGACTCGGGGTGCGCGGGATCCAGTATCGGATGAATCGCTGGGCACAGAAACACGGCTTAGGACGGCGCTTGCATCCGCACATGTTGCGCCATTCGTTTGCCAGTCATGTTCTCGCATCGAGTGGTAATTTGCGGGCCGTCCAAGAAATGCTGGGACACGCTAATATTGCGACTACACAAATCTATACCCATCTTGATTTTCAACATCTTGCCAAAGTGTATGATCAAGCGCATCCGCGTGCGCATAAAGGCAACGACTAATTCCATTTAAAACGGTACGATGAAGACGAGAAAAAAGATTTTGGAGATTTATGCATTTGCATTTTGCTTTGTATCAGGAATCTTTTTTGTATTCTCTTTTGGTTTTTTGGTATGGAATTTTGTTGAGTTGAGTGTGCCTGAATTCACGCTCGATGCTTATCGCTATGAATGCCATCAATCTGACCATGCCTATCGCGACTGCTTTTCACCAGACTACAAAGGTAATAAAGACTACTTTTTTCCGCAGGGCTCAGAGCTGACCGATATGCGAATTGCAGATTACGCTCAAGCGATCCGCTCTGAACGGCGCGATGCAGTGCGGGGAGTCGCACAAAAACTGATTATTTTGTTGATCAATGCTCTAGTGTTTATACTTCACTGGCTGTTGGCAAAAAGAGCTGGCGGAATGGTGGAAATAACCGCGCAACATGGATATGATAAAGCGCGTTAATTTGTTTCATAATTTATTTTTTTCAACTCATCTTTTTTCAACTCATCTAAGGGAGCATCTCCATGCCTGTGATTTCTTTTATTCCGATGCTATTTGGTGTATTTGGTTTATGCGTTGCTTATGGGCTTTATCGGATAGTGCTCAAGTACCCAACGGGTGAAGGTGCAGTGGTCGACATTGCTAACACAATTCATCGTGGGGCAATGGTTTTCATGCGTACTGAATACACTTATTTGGCGATGTTCGTCGTTGTTGTAGCGGGCTTGATTTGGGTTTCCGATTTGGGTCTATATAGCATGTTGGCTTTTTTGCTGGGAGCATTTTGTTCGGCTTTTGCCGGATACACCGGCATGTATGCGGCAACTTGTGCCAACGTACGAACAACCGTCGCCGCACAGCAGGAAGGCACCGCTGGGGCGTTGACCGTCGCATTTTTGGGCGGATCCGTTATGGGGATCTGTGTTGCTGCAATGGGATTGTTTGGGTTGGGATTATTATATTTACTTTTTGGCTCTGACCCGCATTCTGCGCATGTGATTCATGGCTTTGGCGTAGGGGCATCATCAGTTGCATTATTTTCCCGCGTGGGCGGCGGTATCTTTACCAAGAGTGCCGATGTGGGTGCGGATTTAGTTGGCAAGCTGGAAGCTGGCATTCCGGAGGATGATCCGCGCAATCCGGGGGTGATCGCCGATAATGTTGGTGACAATGTCGGCGATGTTGCCGGTATGGGTTCGGATATTTTTGAATCGTATTGTGGTTCAATGATTGCATCGCTGGCAATTGCTGCAACTCTCTCACCTCCTATGATCGCATTACTCGGTGCACAAAATCACTTGATGTTCTTGCCGTTTGCGCTTGCTTCGATCGGACTACTCGCTTCCATTGGAGGCATTCAGTTGGTGCGTATGAACGCCAGTAAATCACCCGAGCTTGCGCTCCGTATTGGCACGATAGGTGCCTCGGTACTCTTCATCGGTGCTGCCTTGGCGGTCATTGTATACCTAGGAATCAACGTGCGTGTTTGGGGCGCAGTGGTGACTGGCGCGCTGGGTGGTATCGGTATTGGGCTAATTACCGAATACTACACTGCCGGCAAGCCAGTGCGCGATATTGCCAAAAGTAGCGAAACGGGCCCTGCGACCGTGATGATTCGCGGATTGGCAGTGGGTATGGAATCGGTAGTTGTGCCATTACTTTTGATTAGTACGATTATTCTCGTAGCCAGTTGGCTAACTGGCTTATATGGCGTCGGTATTGCTGCCGTAGGGATGTTGTCGACTGTCGGTATCACTATGGCGATCGATGCATATGGACCAGTTGCTGACAACGCCGGCGGGCTTGCCGAAATGGCAGGGTTGGGAGAGGATGTACGCAAGGTTACCGACTCTCTGGATGAGTTGGGTAATACCACGGCTGCGATTGGCAAAGGTTTCGCCATCGGTGCGGCTGCATTGGCTGCACTTGCGATTATCTCCGCATTCATCGAGACAGTTTCGCAGTTGAACCTCGACTTTAACCTACGGGTCAATGATCCAAGAGTGCTTTCCGGCATCTTCCTTGGTGGTATTTTTCCGTTTCTGGTATCGAGTATGACCATGAAAGCGGTCGGGGATGCTGCTTTCGATATGATTCACGAGATTCGACGGCAGTTCCGTGAAATACCCGGTTTGATGGAGGGTACGGCTTCTCCGGATTCTGACCGGTGCATTGATATTGCTGCTCAAGCAGCGCTCAAACGCATGATTGCACCGGGCGTATTGGCGGTATCGGCGCCAGTGGTCATCGGTTTCGGGTTAGGTGCGACCGCACTTGGAGGTATGCTAGTGGGGGCATTATTGGCTTGTGTGCTGATGGCATTGATGATGGCAAACGCCGGTGGTGCATGGGACAACGCCAAAAAGTACATCGAAAAAGGCAATCTCGGTGGTAAAGGCTCACCGGCACACGCGGCCGCCGTAGTTGGCGATATGGTTGGTGATCCTTTTAAGGATACATCCGGGCCATCGATGAATATTTTGATTAATGTAATGGCAATTGTGAGTTTATTAATTGCGCCGATGCTGAGTGTTTAACGTATACCCAAAGCGGGAAGTTTGGGAAATATAGTTAATTTTCTTGTATTTACCCTTAACTTGTCTTAAGGTGTTGATTAATAGAAGGTATTGATTAATAGAAGGTATTGATTAATAGAAGGTGTTGATTAATACGATGATTTTCCATCGATATGTTTTTTACATTTAGAGGCTTGAAATGTTTTCTTTTAAGAAAAAACCTACTGGGAGTAGTAGTCTTTCAGAGTTCATGCGAAATGGCTCTGCCAGAGAGCAGAAGCGCGTGTTTAAGAAAGTGATTGAAGAGTCGATCAAAGACCAGCAATTGATTATTGAAAAAGCCAGACAAAAAAGAGCTGAAATGGAAAAAAACGAAGAACCGGAAATGTGCATAAATGCGAAGGCATGAGACTAACGTATTTTGATGAGATCGTTGTGTACCTGCATTTTTTACTTCCGTGCCCACCTGTCACCTGTGCTAAGTGGAGGCAGTGATTAGCGGTGAATGATCAAAACGATGACAAAATTATTGAAGATGCCAATACTTACGTCAAAGAACACTACAAGGAAATTGTTCGGGATATAACCAAAAAAGTTCTAGCAACGGAAGAATTTCCTGTTTCCTTCTTTATGTCGGGTTCACCAGGAGCAGGTAAAACTGAAGCCTCAAAACAATTATTAGAAAACAGTGGCTCTATACCTATACTACGATCGATGCTGATGAATTGCGCGGTTATTTTAGTAAATGTGGGTATAACGGAAGCAATGCTCATCTCTTCCAGAAAGCGGCGACTAAATTAGTACATGAGATACATGATAAAGCTCTAAAAATGGGAATCAGTTTTTTGTTGGATAGCACTTTTTCTTCCGAAGAGATGGCGAGAAAAATATCCAAAGATCAATAAAGAGAAAGCGAGATGTGTTTATTCTGTTTGTGTATCAATCCCTATTAGTCGCATGGAATTTTGTGCAAGAACGAGAATTTGAAGAGGGACGACGCATACGAGCGGAAGATTTTGCGGAAAAATTTTGTGCCTCTAAAGATGTAGTGAATAAGTTGAAAGAAGAATTCAAAAGTGATATCGAAGTAACGCTATTGTGTAAAAACATCGATGGTACCAATAGGTTCTACCGAAAGAATATCAACCGGATTGATGACTTCATTCAGGAAAAGTATAATAAAGAGCAAATATTGGAATTAATCAAACCACCCGAGTAAAGATAAACTTTGCAATAGAACCTCTTTTTGCCCCGCTTACAGCAGTTCCTCGCCCGCCACAAAATCAAATACTTGATCGAGTTTTAACTCTATAATTAATCTATCCGCCGCTTTGGACCCATGCTCTCGTGTGACTTCGGCGAGAATGAGCTTTGCCGAATGGCGATTATAAGAGCCGCCAAAATCTGTTTGTACTTTTAATAATTCGCGGGCTTTGTCGAGTGTCATAATGGTGGTTAGAGCGAAAAAGTTGTATTGAGTTTTTTCTTTACCGGGGTGTTTTTTAAGCGTACATAATCTGGCAGACCATTTCGATAGGGAGGGTAATCTTCACCGCGCAGGAGTGGAGCAAGATAGTTTCGGCAACATTGAGTTATGCCAAAGCCATCGGAGGTGATGAAATTTCGAGGCATTTTTTTCTCAACATTCGCAATTTTTTCTAAATCGACGGTACCAATTTTCCAGCGATAGGGGTGATCGCTGGTACGCACGATAGTCGGCATTACCGAGTTTTTCCCAGCGAGTGCCATTTTGACCGCGGCTTTACCGACAGCATAAGCTTGATTGACATCGGTTTTCGAAGCGATATGGCGGGCTGAACGTTGCAAGTAATCCGCCACCGCCGAGTGATACTTGTAATTTAAATCTTGCTTTATCCATCCGGCGATGAGCGGGGCAACACCACCTAGTTGCGCATGCCCGAACGCGTCCGTTAGACCTTGTTCTGATAAGAATTTTCCGCTCTGGTCGCATACTCCCTCGGAAACGACGATCGAGACATAGCCATGTTGGCGAACTTTGCGCGCTACTTCTGCCATGAACTTCTTACGATCGAAAGGAATTTCCGGGAACAATAGAATTAACGGAATCGGGGTTCGCTCATCAGCCGCCATGCCTCCAGCCGCGGCAATCCAGCCAGCATGCCGACCCATCACCTCAAGCACAAAGACTTTGGTCGAGGTTTTTGCCATCGAAGCGACATCAAAACTTGCTTCACGCGTGGAAATGGCAATATACTTTGCCACTGAGCTGAATCCTGGGCAGTTATCGGTGAATGGCAAGTCGTTATCCACAGTTTTCGGAATATGGATTGCTTGCAGTGGATAATTCATGTCGTGTGACAGTTTAGAAATTTTAAGGCAGGTGTCGGCCGAGTCGCCGCCGCCGTTATAAAAGAAATAACCAATATCGTGTGCCGAGAATACTTCGATCAAACGCTCATAGCCGCGCCGATTTTCTTGTAAACTAGGTAATTTGTAACGACACGAACCAAAGGCGCCAGCGGGTGTATGGCGCAGTCTACGGATGGCTGTGCTACTCTCCCGTGAAGTATCGATGAGGTCTTCAGTGAGCGCGCCGATGATACCGTTGCGGCCAGCGTAAAGTTTACCGATGCGCGTTTTATGTTGACGTGCTGTTTCAATGACACCAGCAGCACTTGCATTGATTACGGCGGTAACGCCACCGGATTGTGCGTAAAAAGCATTTTTAGGTCGGATCATGAACCACCTGTTTTCTAATATCTATACCCATCGATGGCAATCTCTTGTAAACTTACGCTTCAGTTTTATTGTCCTAATTGTACCTATTGAGATCAATGAATAGTCAACTTTTTGAACAAGCACAGCGGGTCATTGCCGGTGGCGTAAATTCACCGGTGCGCGCGTTCCATGCGGTCGGTGGCTCGCCAATCTTCATTCGCGAAGCCGAAGGCGCATATATCATCGCTGAAGACGGTACGCGGTATATTGATTATGTCGGATCTTGGGGGGCGATGATTCTGGGGCATGCCGACCGACAAGTCGTAGAGGCGGTGGCACGGGTTGCTGCCCGCGGGCTCAGTTTCGGTGCCCCGACGGTACTGGAAACTGAAATGGCGGAATGGATTTGCACGCAGTTGCGGTGGATCGATAAAGTGCGAATGGTAAATTCGGGAAGCGAAGCGGTTATGGCGGCTATCCGATTAGCGCGTGGCTATACCGGGCGTGATAAAATCGTCAAATTTGAGGGTTGCTATCATGGGCACGCCGATAGCATGTTAGTCAAGGCCGGTTCGGGTGCTCTAACTTTCGGGATCCCTAGTTCGAGTGGTGTACCACAGTCCATCGCACAACATACGCTGGTTGCAAGTTTTAACGACTCGGCATCAGTGGAAGAGATTTTCGACCAAGTTGGTGAGGAGATTGCGGCAATTATTGTCGAGCCGGTGGCCGGTAATATGAGCTGTGTTCCACCGTTGCCCGGCTTTCTCGAAACTTTACGTAAATTATGCGATGATGCGGGTAGCTTATTGATTATGGACGAAGTCATGACTGCTTTTCGAGTCGGTCTGCACGGCGCACAAGGAGTGTATGGCGTTACTGGCGACATCACCACACTCGGGAAAATAATTGGCGGTGGAATGCCGATTGGCGCATTTGGTGGGCGGGCAGAAATAATGGCATCCCTGGCACCGGATGGTGGCGTTTATCAAGCTGGTACCCTTTCCGGTAACCCGATAGCGATGGCGGCTGGGCTGAGTACATTGCAAGCGGTGACGGAGGAAGGTTTTTACCCCAACCTGATAGCAAAGACGGAGCGGTTGGTGGGTGGATTAGTACGAGTTGCCAAGCAATCTGGGGTTGCATTACACGCGCATCAAGTAGGAGCAATGTTTGGTTTGTTTTTTACCGAACAAGAAAAGGTGAATTCGTTTGCCGATGTTATAGAATGTGATACTGACCAGTTCAAGCGATTTTTTCATGCGATGTTAGAACAGGGGATTTATTTTGCACCATCGGCGTTTGAAGCAGGTTTTGTTTCGGCAGCGCACAGTGACAGCGAAATTGATCAAACTGTCGAGGCCGCAAGAGTTGTTTTTTCTAAATGGTAGTCAAATAACAGGAGCTAAAACACAGCGTGCAAACTTTTAATTTCTACCACGAATTAATCTATTGGATGGATGAAAATGCTTGGATACTTCAAGTGTTTATGGTCATATTTCTGTCATTGTTAACTGATCTGCTGTTGCGCATGTTGTTGAAACGAGCGCACATAAAATTAAAACGTACGCCCAACCCGTGGGATGACATGCTCGCTTCGGCAATGCAGGGGCCCGCAACGGTGTTGATATGGGCGATTGGAATCACCTTTGCGGCGGATGTAGTGCAGGTGGAAATGCAGGCGACGATATTCACTGCGGTCGAACCCATTCGACAGATTTGCGTTATCGGCGCGCTCTCTTGGTTTTTGATACGCCTAATCGGGCGATTTCAACAGACCCTCTTAACGCGTACCAAGAACAAAGAAACTGATATCGATGCAACCACAGTCGAGGTTGTGGGTAAACTATTGCGCGCATCGATCATTATTACTGCTGGGTTGGTGGTATTGCAGACACTCGGTTTTAGTATATCTGGTGTCCTCGCTTTTGGAGGTATTGGGGGGCTTGCGATCGGTTTTGCTGCTCGGGATTTGCTCGCAAATTTTTTTGGTGGGTTGATACTCCACCTCGACCGCCCATTTTCGGTTGGTGATTGGGTACGCTCTCCCGATCGTGAGATTGAAGGTACAGTAGAATATATCGGCTGGCGGTTGACGCGTATTCGTTCATTCGATACACGCCCAATTTATATACCGAACGGCTTATTTTCCACAATGGTGTTAGTCAATCCATCGCGCATGAGCCATCGACAGATTTATGAAACCATTGGTATCCGTTATCAGGATGCTGGAAAAATGCCGCACATTGTTGCTGACATTGAGGCGATGCTGACCAAACACCCAGAAATCGATCAGGATGAAATCATGATGGTCAATTTCAATTCGTTTGCGCCGTCTTCGTTGGATTTCTTTATCTATGTGTATACACGTACAACGCAATGGGTGAAATTTCATAAAGTTAAGCAGGACATATTGCTGGAAGTAAATAAAATCATCGCGCTCCACAACGCCGAAGTTGCGTTTCCAACTTCGACCATATATTTACCGAAACCGGTGCAGGTTGTGCAAAGCGGCGAGTCAAGCATTTAATAGTTTTCAATGTTTATAAAACCAACAACAATAATCCAAGTCTGGACACGCGCTGTCAGTGCAGGGGAAAGAGAAGAAGTATTGGCTTTATATCACGCCAATGCAACGTTAATGCCAACCTTCTCTGATAGGTTATTGCGTAATTCGGAAGAGATAGGTGGGTATTTTGATGGGGTTTTTAAAAACCAATCGCTGAAGGTATCGGTGGAAGAAGACACTTTGCTGATTGAAGAGTTATCGCCCGATATTTATTGCATGAGTGGCATCTATGATTGGCAGTTTGGACACGCATCTGGGTTCAAAAATGTTCGGGCACGATACACTTTCATCGTCGCATTAAAATTTTCTGCGCCCATCGTGCATCAACATTCATCACAAATCCCACAAAAGAGTGCGGATATATTTGTGCGATAATGACTATATTAACTCGGTAAATTTAATGAAAATTATACTTTTGGGTGCCCCGGGAGCAGGTAAGGGGACAATCGCTAAACAACTTACCTTGATCGATGGATCGGTACAGATTGCCACCGGCGATATTCTGCGTGCTGCAATCGATGCCCAAAACGAACTCGGGAAACAAGCAGGGGGCTATATCTGCCGGGGTGAATTAGTGCCGGATGACCTAGTGATGACTTTGATAGAAAGCCGTTTACAACAGCCAGATTGTAGAAGTGGTTTTTTACTGGATGGCTTTCCACGTACTATTCCGCAAGCGGAGGGATTAAATAGTTTGCTCGAAAAATTGGCGATCAAAGTTGATATTGTGCTCAACATCGAAGCCCCCCGCGAAGTATTGATGGATCGCTTGACCACGCGTAGGACATGCGCTAATTCGGAGTGCCAAGAAATCTATAATCTAATTAGTAAGTCGCCGATAAAAGAGGGTATTTGTGACAAATGCGGTAGTCCGATAGTACAACGAGACGATGAAACAGAAGAAGCAATTTTGCATCGCCTCGAGACTTACCACACGAAAACCGCGCCACTGATTGGGCTCTATAAACAACAAGGCTTGCTGGTCACGGTTCAATCCGATGTTAACGAGGGAATTATCGATATCGTAAAGGCTAAGCTCAAATCAATTTGAAATGAATGGCAGTGATCGCATTGCTGTAGGAATAAATATGCCCAAGTCGCAGTTCAATTCGCCAGAGTAGATGAGTGATTAGCAGAACCAATGCTACCGCGAGAAGGGCAAACTACCGGGAAGGGCAAGCGTGGCACGAGGATCTTGGTGATTCAGCAGGCTCTTGGTGCTTCAAGTTCACCGAGCGATTTATTCCACCCCAAGTTCATTCATCACTTTGCGTGCTACGCGAAAACATTCGAGCGATTGTGGTACTCCACAATAGATCGCAATCACGTGAATAATTGCGCGGAGCTGTTCTTTAGTGACACCGTTCGTAATCGCGCCGCGACAATGAATTTCCCACTCGGACATTTTACCAAGTGCGCCAATCATTGCCAGATTCATCATCGATCGAGTTTTTGCGTCGATACAATCATCACCCCAACCAAAACCCCAGCACCATTCCGTCATCATTTCCTGAAATGGACGTGTGAAATCATCGGCGGTCGCCAGGTTTTTTTCGACATAATCCGCCCCTAAGGTGGCTTTTCGTTGGGCAAGCCCAAGCTCGAATCGTGTTTTATCCATTGAAGTCTCCATAAAATTATTGAGGCGTTTGGTACTAAAACTTTGTAAGTATAGCCTTGAACGGCTACCACCTACGGTATAATTGATGCATATTTTGGCAGATTTCGACCGTACAGATGAGGGTTATTATTATAAAATATTCAATTATAAATTCTTCCTGTATTTTGCTATAGCATGCGATCGAATGATAAAGCTTTAGCAATCAAATATGTGATTTTTCTCTGATTATACGGGTATCGATGGGTATACAAGCAATAATTGAAAGCAAGTTAGGTGCGTTACAGCCACAATTCTTGCAAGTGGAAAACGAAAGCCACCGGCACAATGTGCCGCAATATTCTGAATCGCATTTCAATGTAACCGTAGTGTCGATGCAATTCAAGGGAGAAACATTGCTTGCAAGGCATCGTATAGTCAATCAAATTCTATCAGCAGAACTGGCGACTTCTGTGCATGCCTTAGCGGTGCATGCAATGACACCGGATGAATGGCAGGATAAAAACCAAATGGTCACTGCTTCTCCACCTTGCCTAGGTGGTTCTACTAGCAAAAAATAGATCAACCCATTTCGTTAGGCAGGATTATTTGGCATGGATCCCAATCACCTCGGCAATCGAATGTGGGGGATTAATATTTAACTCGGTATTCAGAAAATCCAAACAGATGCAACGGATTGTGGGTTACCGGATGGCTATCATTTGCCTTCAGCGAGGAGGCATCTAATAGTGATAAGTTTGCTGGAGATTTGCACCGAAAAGAATTATCTAAAGTATAATTTCGCTATATTCACCTATGAACGAGAGCCTAAAAACAATCATGTCTGACATCGAAATCGCACAAAAAGCACCTATCAAACCTATCTCAGAAATTGCCGCCAAGTTAGGCATCCCGACGGACGCGCTTGCACCTTTTGGGCACACTAAGGCTAAAGTCAGTTTGGACTTCATTGATTCGCTCAGTGACCGCCCAGATGGAAAGCTCATTCTGGTGACCGCGATTACTCCGACACCGGCCGGCGAAGGTAAGACGACGACTTCGGTGGGGCTGACCGATGGGCTCAATAAGATCGGTCGAAAGACAATGGTCTGCTTGCGTGAGCCTTCTTTGGGCCCGTGTTTTGGCATGAAGGGTGGTGCCGCCGGCGGTGGGTATGCGCAAATTATTCCGATGGAAGATATCAACTTGCATTTCACCGGAGATTTTCACGCAATTACTTCGGCGCATAGTTTGCTATCGGCGTTGATCGACAACCACATCTATTGGGGTAATCAGTCTGAACTCGATACTCGACGCGTGACATGGCGGCGGGTGGTTGATATGAACGACCGCGCATTGCGACAAATTACCAGTTCGCTCGGAGGAGTCGCTAACGGTTATCCGCGCGAAGATGGGTTTGATATTACCGTAGCATCTGAAGTGATGGCGATTTTTTGCTTGGCGAAGGACGCGAAAGATCTCGAACAACGGCTCAGTCGTATCGTCATCGGTTATACGCGTGATCGTACACCGGTGCACGCCAAAGCGATGAAGGCACCGGGCCCGATGACAGTATTACTGAAAGATGCAATCGCGCCCAATCTAGTGCAGACACTAGAGCATAATCCGGCATTTGTTCACGGCGGGCCGTTCGCAAATATCGCACACGGTTGCAATTCGGTTATCGCAACTCGTGCTGCGTTAAAATTGGCAGATTTTGTGGTGACTGAAGCAGGTTTTGGTGCCGATTTGGGGGCTGAGAAATTTTTTAATATCAAATGTCGTAGTGCCGGCTTAGCTCCTGATGCAGTCGTATTGGTAGCAACGGCGCGCGCGCTAAAAATGCACGGTGGTGTTGCCAAAGATAAGTTGGGTACGGAAAATGTGGAAGCGGTTCGAAAAGGTTGCGTCAATCTGGCGCGCCATATCGAGAATATTAAGTCATTTGGCGTACCGGTAGTAGTTGCGGTCAACCGTTTCAGTGCGGATAGCGACGCCGAAATGGCGGTGGTGCGCGAAGTAAGCAAGAGCTATGGCGTTACTGCGATCGATGCCGATCATTGGAGCAGCGGCGGAGCCGGTACCGTACAACTTGCCGAAGAAGTAGCCAAAATGGCGGAAAGCAATGTGAGCAATTTTAAATTATCATATCCCGACGAGATGCCGATTTGGGATAAGATCAAGACAGTAGCGACTCGGTTGTACCATGCCGATGATATTACAGCCGACCAAAAAACTCGAAACCATATTCGCGATCTAGAAAATGATGGTTTCGGCAACCTGCCAATTTGTATCGCCAAGACTCAATATAGCTTTTCTTCTGACCCCAACGCCAAGGGGGCACCGGAAGGACATATCCTACCGATTCGGGAGGTGCGATTATCCGCTGGGGCGGGATTTATCGTGATTATTTGTGGCGACGTTATGACGATGCCCGGGTTGCCACGCACGCCCGCTGCCAATCAAATTTTTCTGAATGCCGAAGGTATAGTGGAAGGGTTGTTTTAAGGTTTTAATGGGTAAACAAACTGCCAAAACCCGATACTTGATAAGGGCGTTGCAGTAGTTTTAACGTGTGCCACATCAATGCTTGATTGCTACCAATAACTGGTTTATTGATTTCTGTTTCGATGCGATCGATAATTTGAGCAGAACGTAATGCAGTACACGAGATAAAAAGCGAGTCAGCATCCTCTCGACACGCATCGAGTGCGGCGGAAAAAATAGAATCGGGGCTGACACTGGAGATATCAGCATCGCTTTCGATCCCAAAGCCGTGAATATTGAGAACCTCGATGCCGCGTCCTTGAAAAAATGCGACCAACTCCCGGTTGACTGATTCGATATACGGTGTAAGGATCGAAATACGGCGTATACCCAATATATTTAACGCAGCCATTACAGCAGTGACGGGTGTGGTGCATGGCAGTTTGCCGCGACCAGTTTGCAATTTTTGAATTACTTCTGTTTCGCCGATAACTACTGTTCCGGAAGTGCAAGCGTAGATGAGTGAATCAAGCGAATCACCCGGTAGGATACCGCCCGCTGCTCGGCTAATATCCGGTGCCATCGCGCGCAGATTTTCGATGGTGGTCGGGTTGCAGTTCTGCACTCGGTTGGTGAATATATCCATCCCGGTTGGTAGCATCCGCCGCAAATCAGTTTCAATAGTGACATCGGTTGCAAGCGCAATCAAACCGATGCGTCCGTTGAAACCAATTTTATCGAGTGGTTCAGTCGGCGGGTGCTGTTTGTACTGAGTTTCTGTAATGCTCATCGGTAATGCTCATCTGTAATGATCATGTACGCTCCCACGTACCCTCTGTGCTCAAATATTCTGTCCCATCACTTTTATAAAAGTTTTCTTCGCCGCTGTTTTGGAGCACCTGTAACATTTTTGGCACTGGCGTATTGGTCTCTTTCAGAAACCGAGTAAAGTACTCTGCACCGAGCTCGTCGATCATTTCAAAAGGACCGCGTTGCCAGTTAAACCCCCAGCGCATTGCGCGATCGACGCCGACTATGTTATCGGAAATTGTTGGCACCAAATCGGCGGCATAACACAAAGTTGTAACGACTAAATCGCGTACAAATCTTCCGTTGGCATTGTTGGCGGCAAACAACCCGGACAGCGTCTGCTCATTTTCAGGCAAAGTTACGGGTTGCAATTTGCGCCATCGATCATTATCCAAATCGAAGACTTCCATGTGTTTGCTACCGTCATCATGGCGTATGAGTTTATAAAAGCCACCACCAGTTTTACGCCCGAGTTGGCCGCGGTCATACAACCGTTGTACATTATCTGTGAACGAAGTGAAGGCTCGCCCTGGGTCGTTATCCGGCAGATTGGCTTCGAGGTTCTTGCCAACATTAAACATTACATCCAGCCCAATTAAATCAATCAAGCCATATAAGCCGGTTGGTGGCAAGCCAAGTGGTGCTGAGGTCAGTGCATCCACAATTTCAATGTTCAGCCCATCTGTTTGCATCGCTTTTTCTGCCAGATGAAGGCCGGCGAGCATCCATAAGCAACCGATTCGATTGCCAATAAAATTCACCGTATCTTTTGCGTGTACCACACCTTTGCCGAGGCGATTTCCAATGAAATCAGTAAGTATGTTGATGCTTGCTTGGTTGGTATGTTCGCCGGGCACTAGCTCGACCAATTTCATAATATGCACTGGATTGAAAAAATGGGTCACGGCAATATCTTGTTGAAAGCGTATCGGCATGTCGGTATAGATATTGTGTAACGGGATTCCTGAAGTATTGGTTGTGATGATCGAGCCGTCAGTACGCAGCGTTTCTACTTTGGCAAACATCTCTCGCTTGATTTCTAAATTTTCGACGATTGCTTCGCAAATCCAATCACAATCGACAATTTTGTGCAAATCGGCGTCGAACGAACCGATTGTGATGTTGTCTAACAGAACAGGGTCGGCGAGTGCTGGAGAACGACCGGAAGCCAATCTTTCTTTAGCAGAGGTGCACGAAGATTGATCCACATCGAGCAGTAATACTTGACAACCAGCAGCGGCGCATGCACCAGCAATGCCACCGCCCATTGTGCCAGCACCGAGTACGGCTACTTTTTTGATTTCAGTCATGAGATAAATTAGGGTAGGTAGGATAAGGAGAGAAATGAGGCCGCATCAATTGATTTTATACTTCACCATTGCGCACTATTTCGCGCAACTTAAATTTTTGGATTTTACCGGTTGCGGTTTTCGGTATCTCCATAAAAACTATTTTTTTCGGACACATGAAACTACTCAAGTGTTGGCGACAAAATGTGATGATGTCTTCTTCACTTACTGAGGCGTTATCCAGCAATTCGACAAATGCACACGGCGTTTCACCCCATTTCTCGTCTGGTTTGGCGACTACGCTAGCAACGGCAATTTTTGGATGTTTGTACAATGCCGACTCGACTTCGATGGAAGAGATGTTTTCACCACCTGAAATAATAATGTCTTTTAGCCGATCCTTGATTTCGATATAGCCGTCGGGGTGCATAACCGCTAAATCACCACTATGTAACCAGCCGTTCGCAAATGCTTCGGTGGTCGCGTCGGGGTTTTTATAATAGCCTTTCATGATGGCATTGCCGGTAAACACGATCTCACCAATGGTTGCCCCGTCTGCTGCTACCTTTTTATCGCTCCCCACCGAATGCACTTGTACACTCTCCATCATATGTAAACGCACCCCTTGCCGTGCTTTGAGTTCTGCTAGCACATTTGAATCGAGGTTTGCCCATTCCACTTTGTTTTCGCAATATAGTACATGTCCGTAAGTTTCGGTCAAACCATAAATATGCGTTATATTAAAACCGAGCTGTTCCATTTTTTTCAACACCGTGGCGGGTGGTGGCGCACCGCCGGTCATTACTTGCACCGTGTAGTCCATGCGTTTCTGTACTTCAGGTGGTGCATTGATGAGCATCGAAAGGATAATTGGTGCTGCACCGAAATGAGTGATTTGATATTGTTCGATTGCGTCGAAGGTCACTTGTGCACGAACTACACGATTGCACACGATGGTGCCGCCCATCACCGTCATCGTCCACAAATGCCCCCAGCCGCTGCAGTGGAACAGGGGCACCGTATACAGGTATCGTGGGTGCCGTGGTATTTGCCAAGCAGCGATCGTCCCCATCGACATTAAATATGCCCCACGATGATGATAGACAACACCTTTTGGGCGACCACTAGTCCCAGAAGTATAGTTTAATGCGATGGCATCCCATTCGGATTTTGGTAACCAGGTAATTCCTTCAGAAGGGCTACCGCTTGCCAGTAACTCTTCATATGTCATCTGCCCCAACTGTTCGCCACCACCCTCGGGGGGGGCTACTTGCTTGTCAATGATGTCGATTACTATCGGCGGTTTCGGCAGTTGTGTTAATGCGGCTTTAATGATCGGGGAAAAATGCGTATCGGTAATTAATATTTTACAGTCACTATGCTCAAGGATATAGGCCACCGTAGTGGCATCTAATCGGGTATTGATAGCGTTGATAACACCGCCTGCCATCGGGATGCCGTAATGGGCTTCGACTAGTTCGGGGGTATTTGCTGCCATCATCGACACAGTCGTACCAACAGCGACACCGAGTTTATTCAACCCGGAAGCCAGCTGTGCACATCGTTGTGCAGTCTGTTTCCAGGTATATTTTCGTTGCAGATAAATGATCGATGGGTGATCCGGATAGGTATCAGCAGTACGCGTCAGGAAAGAAATCGGCGATAATTCAACGAAATTAAGCCCGGCAACTGGTGGTAATTTATCGTATTGTTCTTTCATGAGAGAATTATATTCACCAAGTATAGTATCAGTGCAGTCTAGTGCTTATTTTTGAATGCAAAATCTAGTGTAGATTTACTTTGCTCAAAGACATGATAATCGACTTTATGCATACCTAATGTCGTATAGGTTTGCTGGGCAGTATGATTTTCATGTTCGACATAGAGGCGGAATCCGCAGACTGTCTCGTCGCACTCGGCTAACTTCACGACATGCTGATAGAGGGATCGATAAACTCCTCGTCGTCGCCACTCAGGCACCACATAGACACTCTGAATCCACCAGAACAAACCGTTACGCCAATCGCTCCATTCGGTGGTTACCATTAGCGAGGCAATCAATTGATCGTGCATTTCTGTGACTAAATAAAAGCCGAGTGCAGGCTCTTTAAACACTGACTGAACGCCAGCAAGGCTAGTCGCCGGCATCAATTTCAAATTTTCAGTCTCGCGTGCCATCGCTCGATTAAACCCGGCAAGGGCGATGGCATCTACACTCGTTGCGAAGCGAATAACGGGCTGCTTGTTAGGCATGAAAAATCATGAAGCAAGTAATAAGATTGCTATGGAACCCATCCGGGAAACGCGTATAGCAAAAAGAATAGGCGGTGTTTAATTCAGCACACTGGGCCAGTTTTGATCACCGGAAACGATCAAATTGATCTTATCGTTTTGCCATTTCTGGTGGATTTTTTTGTTGTAATTTAAATACAACTTATTTTGATGTAGCGTCCATAGCAATGGGTCGCCTTTTGCTGTTTTCCCTTGCGAGACCGCCCAAGCACAATATCCACCGTATTGTGGTGCATATGTTTCGGGGGAAGCAACAAATTTATCAAGGTTTTCTTGGCTAGCAAAATACCAATCCGCATTCTTAAACTCAGTAGTAAATGCTTTCTTCCCTTTGACCGGCTTGCCTTCACTGAAATAAGCGGTCACATCATAACCAGCAGCGGCAGAACTGCTAAAAGTTGCAGTATAAATCAAGTCTTCTTTTGCGGAAGCAGTCCCCGAGACAGATACTGCGATCAATATAAATAAACCGAGCAAACTTCGCGGCATGTAAGTTTTCATAGTCAAAACTCTCCTGTTCTATGCATAATTTGAGTGAGATGTTGCGTTCGCATAATGTTCTGGTTACACACCATCTTTTTTCTGGTGGTACAACTATATCATGTTTCTGGTGGGTGCTACTAGTTCCATTTATTTTCACAAAGACCGTCGTAGCAGATAAATTATCTGACATTATTGCCCAATTGTACCGCCTCATCTTCCTCCATGCTTGTCAGCGACATATTGTCAATTTTGTCGAGGGGGCGATCGAGCGATCGAGTGCGGGTAGTGACCAGCGTCTGAAAGTCGTCAGTCAGCCCTTCGATGCGGCGTCCCAATTTGTCCATTTGCTCGACATATTTTTGCCATTGTTTACGAAACTCAGCGACCAAATTCATTACCTCCGATGCGCGCTCGTTCATGGTGAAATTCTGCGCTGCCTGATGGATCAACGACAACATTGCATAAAGCGTCAATGGCGAACACAACAACACGTGGTTTTGCAAAGCATCATCGATCAGTCGGTGATCTTCGCTGTTGATGAAACCATAAATTGATTCATTCGGAATGAATAGCATCACATATTCCAAAGTTCCGGCGGCCGGGTCGATGTACTCCCGGCCAGAAACTGTTTTTATATGGGAGCGCACATCTTTGAGAAACGCATTCTTTTCCTGCGCACGTGTTGTTTCGTCTTCCGCTGATAGATAGTTTTCGTAGTGCACGAGAGGGAATTTGACATCCATATTTAGTTTCTTTTCTTTCGGCAGGAAAAATGTGAAGTCGGGGCGCCCGCCGGATGTGACCGACTCTTGTCTGGTGTAGTTTATGTGTTCCATCAAGCCGATGCTTTGCAAAATATCCTCGACCATTCGCTCTCCCCATTGCCCTCTTTGCTGTGAAGACGACAAAATCGCGCGTAAGCGGGCGGTATCTTCATTTAACGTCTTGGTGGTGGCGTTAAGTTCGGTTGATTGTTGATGAATTAAATTCAGTTTTTCATTCATCCCGAGTAGACTTTTATCGATGAGCCCCTTCTTTTTATCCAGGTCTTTTTCTGAACTTTCTTTGAGAGAGTTAAACTGCTGATTCGCCTGTTCGAGAAAATTTTTGGCATTGGTCTGCGCGATATCTGCTGCCATTGCTTTGAAAGTGTTCTCCATCGAAACACGAATTTCGTCGAGGCGTTTCTTTTCTCTTTCAAGCCGATCTTGCGATTCTTCGAGCCGAATTTGCGCCGCGGTTTCCGATTGGCGAGCATCGCGCAACTCAGTTTCCAGTTGTGAAACTCGGGTTGGGTTGCTGTCGACCAAGGTTAATTTGCTACGCAACCACCAGCCGAAGATAGTGCCGATGAGCATGCCGACAAGCAAAATGACCGCGGTAAAAATAGATTCCAGCATCGAAATTCTCTGAAAAAGGGGATCGGGTAATTATACCCCACTGTGACAATACAAGCACGGATCATTGGGTATGGTATACTGTGCATTATCATATTTGTGGTTGAAACCGGTTCGACACACTAAATGACAATAGCAAAACAAATAGCAAAACAGAACGATATTTAATCGAGATTAGAGAATTATGAGTAAAAGATCTGGCGGCAGACAAGCCCGCAAAGCAATGCGTGAAGCACCACTTACAGAAGATGCAAAAGCGGTGCACCCGGGTGAAACCGGCGGGAGGTTTTTGCCGCTAACCGAAGAGGATATGCGGCGGATTGATGCGGCGATTTTTGACTTGTTGGAGAATGTCGGGTTTTCGCGGGCGATTCCTTCGTGTATTAAAATAATCACCGATGGCGGCGGCATACACACCAAAG